>Ga0182027_10000333_pt1 | contig 81600 bp, 61 predicted proteins | sample 712E1DmetaG_FD_121300 | JGI IMG/M metagenome (GOLD analysis project Ga0182027, IMG submission 121300) | Permafrost microbial communities from Stordalen Mire, Sweden - 712E1D metaG (Illumina Assembly) | ecosystem: Environmental > Terrestrial > Soil > Wetlands > Permafrost | place: Sweden... | reverse complement strand
TTCTTGGATTGGTTACTTCCTACACCCTTGGTGGTTTCATTCACGTTCTCCTGGTAATCGCCGTCATAGTCATCGTGGTCAGGCTCATTCAAGGCCGAGCGTGACCTTTTTGCCGGAAAAAAAATGAGCTGTTGGGAAAATTGCAAAAGAAACTTGGAAAAACCAAGGAACAAATAAACAGTTTGATCAAGAAGATATGAGAATATCGTCTCGATGCTGACTCTGATTGTCCTGTTGTACTGCACCGTTGCCTGCAGGCCGGCGATCGTCGCCGGCCTTTTCGTTGACAATGAGCTCTGTGGAATTACGGCAGGAACGAAATTCGAGGATATTCCCGATTCTTGGGTTTGCCCTGATTGCGGTGTGGAAAAAGCCCAGTTTGAAAAAATGTAAGAGCTCAAGGGGAATTTATGAACGACTCGGAGAAACAATGCAATTCGCGTAAAGTCGTCATTGTCGGTGCGGGCGATGTGGGCGCCTCATTCGCATACGCGCTCCTTCAGAGCGGGATAGCGGAAAGTATCGTGTTGATTGATTCGAGGCAGGAATTGGCCGAAGGCCAGGCGCTTGACTTGGCGCAAGGTCTTCCTTTTGTTCCAATGACGGTTGTCCGCGCCGGTTCTCCCGATGATTATGAAGACGCTGCCGTTATCGTGATCACCGCAGGATCAAAGCAGAAACCGGGTGAGTCCCGACTCAATCTCCTGACAAGAAACGCGCAAATAGTGGGGCAAATCGCGGACGAGATCGTGGCCAACAAATCTCATGCAGTTGTCGTCGTAACTTCGAATCCGGTGGATGTGCTCACCTACGCAACGCTCAAACATACCGGCTGGTCTCCTCACCGGATCATCGGCTCAGGCACCGTGCTTGACAGCGCCAGGTTCAGGCACCTGCTTAGCTTGCATTGCGGTGTTGACGTACGGAGCGTGCACGCCTACATCCTGGGAGAACACGGCGACAGCGAGGTCCCGGCCTGGTCTATGACCCATCTTGCCGGGATGTCAATGGATGACTATTGCCCGGCGTGCCATAAATGCGGCAACTGGACCGAGGAACGAAACCGGATTGTAACCGAAGTGCGGGATTCAGCCTATCATATCATCGATGCCAAAGGATCTACCTGCTACGCGATCGGCTTGGCGCTGGTGCGCATCGTCGGAGCAATCCTGCGCAATGAGCATAGCGTGCTGACAATCTCTACGTTGCTTGACGGAGAATATGGACTGAGAGACGTGTGCCTGAGCGTACCGTGCATCGTTGCTCAATCCGGAGTCGAAAGGGTCATTGAGGGGAAGTTGACGGAAGAAGAGCTGAAGGCTCTTCATGCCTCCGCTATGGTCATTAAGGAACAGCTAATTGGGCTCGCGACTTCCAAGCAATGATGAGGGAATTAACTAGTCAGCATTAAGGAATCAAATGGACGCAACGATTGGACCTCTTCCGCCCGAGCTGTTGCAGAGAATGAACGCCTATTGGCGGGCCGCGAACTATTTGTCGGTCGGCCAGATTTACCTCTACGACAATCCCCTGCTCCGGGAGCCGCTGAAAGTATCTCATGTTAAGCCAACGCTGCTCGGACATTGGGGCACGACACCGGGCCAGAATTTCATTTATGTGCATTTGAACCGGATAATCACGAAATATGACCTGGACATGATTTACCTGTCGGGCCCCGGCCACGGCGGCCCGGCGCTGGTTGCCAACACCTATCTCGAAGGCACGTACAGCGAAGTGTACCCGCATATCACGCAGGACGAGGCCGGGCTGAAAAAATTGTTCAAGCAGTTCTCCTTTCCCGGCGGCATTCCCAGCCACGTTTCACCGGAATGTCCCGGGTCGATTCACGAAGGCGGGGAACTGGGCTATTCGCTCAGCCACGCATTCGGGGCAGTGTTTGACAATCCGGAACTTATGGTGGCCTGCGTCATAGGCGACGGCGAGGCGGAAACCGGCCCGCTTGCAACGGCATGGCATTCGAATAAATTTCTCAATCCAATCACCGACGGAGCAGTGCTGCCTATCCTGCATCTCAACGGCTACAAAATAGCCAACCCGACCGTCCTGGCCCGCATCACGCATGAGGAATTGGACCAGTTGCTTCGCGGTTACGGCTGGGTTCCCTGCTTTGTGGAAGGTGATGAGCCGGAGAAAATGCATCAGCTCATGGCAGCAGCATTGGAAAAAGCAGTAACGGAAATCCGGCAAATTCAGAGCCGGGCGCGGGACAAAAATAGCGCCGCACGTCCGCGCTGGCCTATGATCGTGCTCACTTCACCCAAGGGTTGGACAGGGCCGAAGGTTGTCGATGGCTTGCAGGTCGAAGGTACGTTCCGCTCGCACCAGGTGCCGCTTGTGATTGATCCCGAACATCCCGATAATATCGGGAACCTTGACAATTGGATGAGAAGCTACAAGCCGGAGGAACTCTTCGATGCGCAGGGCCGTCTCCTGCCTGAATTGGCCGAGCTTGCGCCACAAGGCGATCGACGCATGGGCGCAAATCCGCATGCCAATGGCGGACTTTTGCTGCGCGACCTGATCATGCCCGACTTTCGGAACTATGCGGTGGACGTTACGTCTCCGGGATCGGTCCAAGCAGCAGACACGCATGTGCTCGGCGAATTTTTGCGCGACGTGGCAAAACTCAACGTGAAACAAAGAAATTTCCGGATCTTCGGGCCGGACGAAACGCTTTCCAATCGCCTCAACGCTGTTTTCGAGGTCACCAACCGGCAATGGGATGCGCAGACAGAAGAGAACGATGAATTTCTTTCGCCCGACGGCCGCGTCATGGAAATGCTCAGCGAGCATCAGTGCGAGGGCTGGCTCGAAGGATATCTGCTCACGGGCAGGCACGGGCTGTTCAACAGCTACGAGGCTTTTATTCACATCATCGATTCCATGTTCAATCAGCACGCCAAGTGGCTGAAGGTCACCGCGGGATTGCCATGGCGAAAAAAGATCGCATCACTCAACTACCTGCTCGCCTCCCACGTCTGGCAGCAAGCGCATAACGGCTTTACCCACCAGGACCCCGGGTTCATCGATCACGTGGTCAACAAGAAGGCCTCGGTAGTGCGCGTGTACCTTCCGCCGGACGCCAACTGCCTGTTGTCGGTCTGGGACCATTGCCTGCGCAGCAGGCATTATGTCAATGTCGTTGTCGCAGGCAAATATCAGGCGCCCCAATGGCTTTCGATGGATGACGCGGTCCAGCACTGCGCGCAAGGGATCGGCATGTGGCCGTGGGCCGGTACGGACAATGGCGCGGAACCGGACGTGGTGATGGCCTGCTGCGGCGACGTTCCCACAATCGAGACGCTTGCCGCAGTTTCCATACTCCGCCACCATTTGCCCGGCCTGAGAATCCGAGTGATCAATGTCGTGGATCTGATGAAACTTGAACCAAATACCGAGCATCCGCACGGGTTAAGCGATCAGGACTTCGATGCGCTATTCACAAAAGACAAGCCGATCGTGTTCGCGTTCCACGGCTACCCATGGCTGATTCACCGATTGACGTACCGCCGTACCAATCACGAGAACCTTCACGTTCGGGGCTACAAAGAAGAGGGCACCATTACCACGGCATTCGACATGACGGTCCTGAACGATCTTGACCGGTTCCACCTGGTGCTGGATGTGATAAAGCGACAGCCGAAGACAGGCGCACGCGGCGTCGCGCTATCGAACATGATCCGGGACAAGCTCGTCGAGCACAGGCGCTACATCGACGCATACGGAATTGACATGCCGGAAATCAGGAACTGGAAATGGGGCAACCCCTCGTGACTGCACAAAGACCAGCCGCAGGCCTAATCATCCTCACGGTCAATGGCGGCTCGTCGAGCGTCAAGTTCGCGCTGTTTGAGGCCAATGACCCGCTGGTTCGAATTTTCTCGGGCGCAATTGAGCGGATCGGACAGCCTGAGGCCCTCTTGCGGGTAAAAGGCCGGGACCAGGCAGACACCTTTTCTCGGGAAGTGAAGGCGCCGGACCACGCAACGGCCGTGGCGGTTCTGATGGATTGGGTCGAAGAACGCCTGGGGCGGAATGCATTGACCGCCGTGGGGCATCGCGTGGTGCATGGCGGGCCAAACTATTGCGAGCCGCTTCGAATCACTGCGGAAATGATCGAGGAGCTGGACAGACTCAGCCCGTTCGATCCCCAGCATCTGCCCGAAGAAATCCTGTTGACCGAAGCATTTCATCGCCGGTTTCCCGACCTGCCACAAGTTGCATGTTTCGATACGGCTTTTCACCATGACCTGCCGCGCGTGGCCCGTCTGTTGCCGATTCCTCGCCGGTACGAAGCACTCGGGGTAAGACGGTACGGGTTTCACGGCTTGTCATATGAGTTTCTGATGGGCGAACTGGCCCGCCTGGACGGATCGGAAGCGGCGCACGGCAGGGTGGTCCTTGCCCACCTCGGCAACGGCGCGAGCCTGGCCGCAGTGCATCACGGCAAACCCATGGACACGAGCATGAGTTTCACCCCTGCGGCAGGAGTGCCGATGAGCACGCGCTCGGGCGATCTTGATCCCGGATTGGTGTGGTATCTGGCGAGCAAAGAAAACATGGACGCGAGGCAATTCAACGAAATGGTCAATTTCCAGTCCGGGCTACTCGGCATTTCGGAAACCAGTTCCGACATGCAGAAATTGCTGGAGCTTGAAACGCAGGACGTGCGGGCCGCAGAAGCAATCGCGCTGTTTTGCTATCAGGTCAAGAAATGGATCGGCGCCTTTGCGGCGGCGATTGGCGGACTTGACAGACTGGTATTCTCCGGAGGCATCGGCGAAAACGCTCCGGCGGTCCGCGAGAGGATCTGTGACGGACTCGGTTTTCTCGGCATCGAATTGAACGAGATGCAAAACGCGAAAAACGCGCCGTTGATTTCAAACGATACCGGCCGCGTCAAAGTGCGCGTCATCCGAACGGACGAAGAACTCACGATAGCCAGGACGGTGTGCCGTGTTCTCGGCCTTTGCATGCCCTAAAAGGAATAGTGACAAGTCCGGATAAATAGACAATAGCGAAACTCATTCAACAAAGGAGTATTATCATGTTCAGCAAATCCAAGACCTTGCACGGCTACAGACTATTAAGCCTTGATGGCGAAATAGGAAGTGTCAAAGATTTCTATTTCGATGACCGCCACTGGACGATTCGCTATCTGGTCGCCGACACGGGAAACTGGCTTACGGGCAGGCAGGTGTTGATCTCCCCGTATGCACTGGTGGATGCCGGAATAACCGCGCACCACATTGCCATCAATTTGACCAAAAAGCAGATTGAAGACAGTCCGGCTATGGAAAGTGACGTGCCGGTATCGAAACAATACGAGGCGTCCTACTTTGGATATTATGGATGGCCTACGTATTGGAGCGGTTCGCTCATGTGGGGAGATTATCCTTACCCTGTGCGCGACCGCGCCCTGTGGAATGCGCCCACCCAAAATAAGAAGTCGTGGGATCCCCATTTGCGCAGCATTCACGATGTGAGCGGCCACAACATCCAGGCTGCGGACGGCGAGATCGGCCACGTCGCGGATTTCATTATCGACGACGATACCTGGGCGATTCGGTATCTCATTGTTGACACGCAGAACTGGTGGCCTGGGAAAAAGGTCTTGATTTCACCGAAATGGATTGAGCGCGTCAGTTGGAGCGAGTCAAAAGTCTTTGTCAATCTTCCCCGTGAAACCATCAAGCTGTCGCCGGAATATTCGGAAGACGCTTTGCCAACCCGGACCTATGAGGTCGGGCTGCATCAACATTACAATCGCCCTGGATACTGGGTCGATGAGCCTGCTGTCAATGAGCATTCCCATTGGAGCGGCCATGGCGAGCCTAAGGAAGGGCTGACCACGTTTTGAAAAAACATTCGCGTGAACGGATCATGTCAACGAAGAGGGTAGTTGACATAACAATAGAAGGTGCGCAAGATGCGCTTACAAGAAGTAGTTGCCACCGCCAAGGCCCTTGCCGCCGACGACAAGGGCTTGCTGGCAATGGATGAAAAGCAATCCGACCCGCGCAGATTCTGCTGGTGGCAGTTTTGGGAACGCAAGTGATTGCGACCCTGATCGCAGTGTACCGCTGCAGGAATAGGAACGGCACGATTGTTGCACAATGATGAAGAGGGGTCAAATGACGGATCCGATTTCGCTGAACTGTCCCTACTGCGGTGAGCAGATCGAACTCGATATCGATGAAAGCAGCGGAAACCGGCAGGCTTTCGTGCAGGATTGCCCGGTCTGCTGCAGGCCCTGGCAGGTCGAGGTTGTCCATGATGGACAAGGCGGATGGAATGCGACACTGCGGACATCTGATGAATAGTCAGGATTCTTGAATGAACGAACAGTCCCCTACCGATGTCCAAGGATCCGGTCCGCTTGTCGAGCTTGCCCTGGACATGCGCTGGTCCTGGAATCATGCGACCGACCAAGTGTGGCGGACGCTTGACCCGGCGGTGTGGGACCTTACGCACAATCCGTGGGGAGTCCTTCAGGCGATTTCGAAGGACCGCCTGAAACAATGGCTGAGCGATCCTGTTTTCCAAAAGAAAATTGACGATCTCATTGAAACACGGAAGCGCTCGGCCGCGCGGCCTCCATGGTTTCGGCAAAATCATGCAAATTCTCCCCTGACCCGCATTGCATATTTCTCCATGGAATTCATGCTGAGCGAAGCGCTCCCAATTTACTCCGGCGGGCTCGGAAATGTGGCCGGAGATCAACTCAAGTCGGCAAGTGATTTGGGCGTGCCGGTGGTAGGTGTTGGCCTGCTCTACCAACAAGGCTATTTCCGTCAGGTGATTGACAAAGACGGATGGCAACAGGCGCAGTTTCCCTCCAATGACCCCAAACAATTGCCGATTACGCCGCTGCGGCGGCAAAACGGCGAGCAGTTGCGGTTTGAAATCGGCTTACCGGGTTTCAAGGTCTGGCTGCGCGCCTGGCAGGTTCAGGTCGGCAGAGTGAAACTTTACTTATTAGACAGCAATGACGATGCGAACAGCAATGATGTTCGCGGAATCACCGGCGAGTTGTACGGGGGCGGGCCGGAGTTGCGATTCAAGCAGGAACTTGTTCTCGGTATTGGCGGATGGCGGCTTCTTGCCGAATTGGGTATCAAACCGGAAGTATGTCATCTCAATGAAGGGCATGCCGCGTTCGCAGTGCTGGAGCGCGTTCGCAATTTCATGCAGGAGTCGGCGCAGCCCTTCGACGTTGCACTGGCGGTTTGTCGGGCAGGTACCCTTTTTACCACTCACACGGCTGTGGCCGCGGGCTTCGACCGTTTCGCTCCATCTCTTATCGAGCAATATCTCGGAGCTTACGCAGAACAGAAGCTCGGCATTCGACTCAACGATCTGCTGGCCCTGGGCCGCCAAAACCCAAACGATTCCTCTGAAAGTTTCAACATGGCCTTCTTGGCAATTCGCGGGAGTGGATCGGTAAATGGCGTAAGTCGTTTGCACGGCACAGTGAGCAGGCACATTTTTGAGCCTCTTTTTCCCAAATGGCCGGCAATCGAAGTGCCTGTCGGGTACGTGACCAACGGAGTCCACATGCCGACCTGGGACTCGGCTGAAGCCGACGATCTTTGGACAAAGGCCTGTGGGAAAGACCGCTGGATGGGAACGATGGAAACGCTGGAACGGGATATTGGCAACATCTCCGACGCGACGATTTGGCAATTTCGCACGGCCGCAAGCAAGTCGCTCGTCGAATACACCCGTGACCGGTTGTCAAAACAGCTTGCAGCCTCGGGCGCGCCATCTGATGCGGTTGACAATGCAAAGCACATGTTTGATCCCGATGCGTTGACATTAGGATTTGCCCGCCGGTTCGCGGCCTACAAGAGGCCTAACCTCCTTCTGCACGATCCGGAGCGGCTGCTTCGTTTGCTGACCAATGCACAGCGTCCGGTTCAACTCATTATCGCGGGCAAGGCCCATCCAGCGGACAAGGAGGGTCAGGGCTTGATTCAGGAATGGATATGGTTCATTGGACGGCCCGATGCCCGCCCGCATGTGATCTTTCTCAGCGATTACGACATGCTTCTGACCGAACACCTGGTGCAAGGCGTGGATGTCTGGATCAACACGCCACGCAGGCCGTGGGAGGCGTGCGGAACAAGCGGCATGAAAGTGCTTGTAAACGGTGGCATTAACATATCGGAGCTTGACGGCTGGTGGGCGGAGGCCTATACGCCAGAGGTAGGATGGGCACTTGGCGACGGTCAAGAACACGGCGAGGATCAGGCCGTTGATACTGCCGAAGCCGAACAGCTGTACCGCATTCTTGAAGAAAAGGCGGTTCCCGAGTTTTACAAAAGAGATTACAATGGCGTGCCGCAAGCATGGGTCAAGCGGATGCGACAGAGCATGGCGCGATTGACGCCGCAATTCTCCGCCAATCGCGCGGTACGCGAATACACCGAGCAGCACTACCTCCCGGCCGCCACCGCCTATCGCGCGCGCAGTGCAGATAAAGGCGCAATGGGTAAGAAAATGGTCGATTGGCGACGCGCTCTGGAACAAAAATGGGCAACGCTTCACTTTGGCGGGGTGAAGGCTGAAACTCGTGGCGAGCAGCACCTGTTTGAGGTTACTATCATTCTCAATGACCTCGACCCTAAGGCTGTACGGATAGAGCTTTATGCCGACGGGATCAATGGCGGCGCTCCCGTGAGACAGGAGATGAAGCGCATCAGTCAATCGGCAGATGCGTCGGGCGGCCACATTTTCAGTGCGGCGGTCCCTGCGGCCCGGCCGGAATCCGACTATACGGCGAGAGTAATACCATGCTTCGCCGATGTCACGGTTCCATTGGAAAACGCACGGATCCTGTGGCAGCGATGAAGAAAAGTTCTATACCCAAGGGGCAAAAGAAGTAGAAGAAGAAATCGAAAAAATGAAACAAGGAGGCTAACAATGAGCACGTTTACGACGAAAGACGGTACTCAGATCTTTTATAAAGACTGGGGCAACGGACAGCCCATAGTCTTCAGTCATGGCTGGCCACTGAGTTCGGACGCCTGGGAAGACCAGATGGTGTTCTTGGCGAGTCAAGGATATCGCTGTATTGCCCACGACCGCCGCGGCCATGGCCGCTCGAGCCAGCCCTGGAGCGGGAACGATATGAACACCTATGCCGACGATCTTTCGGAGCTAATCGATAAGCTTGACGCACGCGAAGCGATCCTTGTCGGACACTCCACGGGCGGCGGTGAAGTCGCACGATATATCGGCCGCCACGGAGCCAAACGCGTTGCCAAGGCCGTGCTGATCGGCTCGGTGACGCCGCTGATGCTCAAAACTGCGGCTAATCCCGGTGGCGCACCGATTGAGGCGTTCGACAAAATCCGTGCCGGTGTACTCGCCGACCGTTCGCAATTCTTCAAGGATCTCAGCGCGTCCTTTTACGGCGCCAACAAGCCAAACTCCGCTGTCTCGCAAGGACTGCGGGACTCGTTCTGGCTCCAGGGAATGCTTGCCGGATTTAACGCCGTTATCGATTGCATCAAGGCCTTTTCCGAAACAGACTTCACCGAAGATCTCAAGAAATTCGACGTTCCAACGTTGATCCTTCACAGCCAGGACGACCAGATTGTACCGATAGGTCCCTCTGCCATGCTCTCGTCAAAGATCGTCAAAGGGGCAACCTTGAAGGTCTATCAGGGCTTGCCGCATGGCATGTGCTCTACCCATAAGGACCGGATCAATGCCGACTTGCTCGCATTTATAAAGTCATGAAATCGAATTTGCACTTGCGTGCGGGTATTTCACACCAACCGGGAAGAGGCATAACCGGATACGGACAAGCAGAGGGCATCCATGAAAATTGATACGGAAGATTTTCGCGTACGGCCAGGGGAAACGGTAAAACTAAAGAAGTGGCGGACCCGGATAAAGCCTTTCTACAAGTCGAAGGATAACTATCAGGAAATGCTCGGCAAACATATCGATGAGCTAAGCGCGTTGCAGAGTCTGCTTTACGCATACAACCGCTATTCCGTTCTGCTGATCTTTCAAGGCATGGACGCTGCCGGCAAAGACGGAGTCATCAAACATGTGATGTCCGGCGTTAATCCCCAAGGCTGCGAAGTTTGCAGCTTCAAGCAACCGAGTGACGAGGATCTGAGGCACGATTTTCTGTGGCGTACGACCTGCCGGCTGCCGCAGCGCGGTCGAATCGGCATATTCAATCGTTCTTACTACGAGGAGGTGCTCATCGTTCGCGTACACCCGGCGATCCTCCGCGCACAAGGGCTTCCGGATGAATTGCTCGACGAGAAAACCGTTTGGAAGGACAGGTATCGCTCCATCAGGGACCTGGAGGAACATCTCCATCGTAACGGCACCAGGATCATCAAGGTTTTCCTTCACCTTTCAAAAGACGAACAGAAGAAGCGCTTTCTCGACCGTATTGATGACCCGGATAAGAACTGGAAATTCGGCCTTTCGGACTTGAACGAAAGGAAATACTGGAAGAGTTACATGGATGCATATGAAGACTGCCTGAATGCGACATGTTCTCATCGCGCGCCGTGGTATATCGTTCCAGCTGATGACAAAGAAAATGCGCGTTTAATCGTTTCCCGCATTGTCCTTGATGCCCTCAACCAACTTCCAATGGCATATCCCAAAACCACCGCGAAACGCCGACATGAATTGAAATCTATCCGCAAACAGCTTTAATACGGCACAGTGATTGCTCAATATATAGAGGCAGGCCATTGTGTCTGACCAGTCATCATCAGGCTTCACGTAAACAAAGGAGCGTCATATGTCAACAATTCTAATCATACTATTGGTAGTGCTTTTATTGGGCGGCGGGGGCTGGGGATACTCACGTTGGCGGCGGTAGCGCCTTTGGCTTTCTGCCGGTGAGAAAGGTTGCCATAATGGTCGCCGACCGGATACGTCATGTGCCTGCGGCGCCGCGCGCAAGCGGGAAGAAAAGGTTTGGCCGGGAGATTCTCCGGTTATGGGCGGTACTTTGCCGTGCCGTCAATAAGTTCTTGCTCATAGACGGATTAGACAGAGCGGGAGCTTTTGCCTTCAATGCGTTCTTCGCCCTATTTCCTTTGATGATTTTGCTTTTCATGGCAGCTTCGTTCTTTGTCGACCGGGACAAGGCCGGCAAAACGGTTGTTTCTTATATGGAAAGCTACATTCCGGCAAGTGTCGGGATGCAACATCATGTTATCGAAACCCTGACCGGGGTGATCAAAGCGCGAAAGCAGGCAGGAGCCGTCGCATTTCTCATGCTGGTATGGGTCGCACTCCAATGTTTCTCAACTCTTGTTTCCGCGACTACCCGCGCTTGGGGCGCTAAAGTGTACAATTGGTGGCAATTGCCGCTCAAGAGCCTGATTCTGCTCGGCACAACTGCAGGAGCGGTCCTTGTCGGCATGGCGGTACCTGCACTCATAAGGATCTCGAAGGGGTGGTTGTTTACATCGCCCTATTTCAGATCCTGGGCGTATGGCATAGAAAGCTTTCTTATTCCGTTGGCCGCAGTGTTCTTCGGCCTGAGTATGTTCTATAGGCTTGCCCCGCGCCGACCTACGCGGTTTGCCGACGTTTGGATCGTCGCGCTATGCGCCACGGTACTCTTGCGGGCTGGCGAAAGCCTGTTCATAATTTATTTGAGGGATTTCGCCAGGTTGAACGCGGTCTACGGAGCTTTCGGCGGAATAATGGCCCTGCTATTGTGGATTTATGTTTCCGGCTGCGTTTTCATCTTCGGCGCCTGTCTGTGCGCCAGCCATGCCGAATTGCGCTCTGCGCACGCTACGGCATGACTGTTGCATGATCACGAAGAAGGTTGAAGACAAGGAGAAAAGAGGGAGTATTTATGACAACTCAACAAGCGCAAGAACACTATGAAATCGGCATGATCGGCCTTGGCGTCATGGGACGCAATCTCGCGCTTAACATGGCGGACCATGGTTTTTCTGTGGCCGGGTATGACAAAGACCCTGGCAAGGTCACAGCCTTGCGCCAGGAATCAGGAGAGCGCGCCGTCCGCGCTTTTGACACTATCAAGGAGTTTGCCCTCGCGCATCGGAATCCGAAGACGACTATCCTGCTGGTTCCCGCCGGTTCCGCGGTTGATTCGGTTATCGACGAAATGATCCCGCATTTGGACAAGGGAGATCTCATCGTGGATGCAGGCAACTCCAACTTCAGGGATACCGACCTGCGCATCCGCAAACTCGCGGAAAAGGGGATTCATTTCCTTGGCGTCGGCGTCTCAGGCGGCGAACAGGGCGCCCGTCATGGACCGAGCATCATGCCCGGCGGCGCACAGGAGGCTTATGAGCGGGTCCGTCTTGTTTTTGAAGCCATCAGCGCAAAAGTCAACGAAGAACCGTGCGTTACCTGGTTGGGCCCCGGATCGGCCGGGCATTATGTGAAAATGGTCCATAATGGCATCGAATATGCTGTGATGCAACTCATCGCAGAGACCTATGATCTGATGAAACGCGGGATTGGCTTGAACAACGAGGAAATCCATAACGTGTTCGAAACATGGAACAGCGGCGAACTGAGCGGTTACCTTATGGAAATCACCTGCAGGATCTTCTCCAGGAAGGACGGAAGAACCGGCAAGCGGTTGATCGACGAAATTCTCGGCGTTGCCAGCCAGAAAGGAACCGGTATGTGGACTTCGCAAAGCGCAATGGAATTGCAGGTGCCGGTTCCGGCAATCGACCTGGCGGTTTCGATGCGAGACTTGTCCATGTTTGCGGATGAACGTCGGCACGCGGAGTCCATGTACTCCCGGCCCACGTTGCACTTTCCGGGCGACCGTGACGCATCAATCGCGAAACTGCGCTCCGCACTTTTTACCGGGATGATTATCGCCTATGCACAAGGCATGGCGCTTCTCAGGGTGGCTTCGCACAAATACGACTATAGCCTGGATCTGGAAGCGGTAGCCCGGTTATGGCGGGGCGGATGCATTATCCGTGCCGCGCTGCTGTACGACATCTGTGAGGCGTTTCACCTGAGACGTGATCTGCCGAACCTGTTGCTTGATCCCGAAATAGCAAGAAAGGTCATCGAGAACCAGGAGGAATTGCGCCGCGTTGTGTGTATGGCCGCTGACGCGGGTTTGCCTGCCGCGGCCTTGATGTCGACACTCGGCTACCTCGACGCCTATCGCAGCGCTTGGCTGCCCGCAAATCTCACCCAGGCACAACGGGATTATTTCGGCTCGCATACGTACAAGAGGATCGATGCCGAAGGTTCGTTTCACACCAATTGGGAAGAAGGTTGACACGTGAGCGATCCTCAAAGGATCGTGATCGTGGGATGCGGGTTTGCCGGAGTCACCCTGGCTCAGATACGGAAAAGCAGCAGGCGTCGAATGCCTCTCGGGTTCCGGATCATTTTAGAGGTCACGGCCCCAAAAATCGTCGGGTGAACTGCCCGCGCTACTTTGTTTTCATCGGTTTTGCAGATTCTTTTTCAACTATTTTTATGGCTATTTTCTTGCCATCCTTCGTTTTCCAGCTCACCGTCACCATAGTACCATTCATAAGATCTCCGAGACCGATGGTATTTTTCCCGCTGATGATTTTGGTCGCAGAATCAACACTCACCGTGTCGTCCGCTGTTTTATCTTTTACTATTACCATGTTGGCCGCGACGTCAACCGAAACGACTTCCCCCCAGATTTTCAAGTTCGCACTTTTTGCCATTTTTTCCTTACCTGTCGATCCCATCTCCTGTGCAAAAAGAAAGCCTGAACATACAAGAACCGCAATCAATACTTTTGAGAATCTCATGAAAAGCCTCCCGCGTTGGGGTTTCCATCCGATCTTCCGGAACATTACTGCATTCAAGACAAAGTTGCAAGAAGTATGCCACTTCCTTAGTAAAAATTGACCTGCACCGGGTGACATGCGCAATCTGCGGCATGATAGTTGCATCATAAAGAAGAGAAATGGGGAAAAATGCGACAACTGGACCGAGGAACGGAACCGGATTGTCACTGAAGTTCGGGATTCGGCCTATCCGGTGTCGAAAGAGTCATTCAAGGGAAACTGGCGCATGAGGAGCTGGCGGTACTCCGCTTATTGACCGGATTGGCAACTTCGAATGAATGAGTAAACAACTACGATGGGCTGGCGCGAGATGATTGGAATTCCTTCAAGATTCTCCCCCCGCCGCCGGGTTGGAAAAAACTTACTTTTGCTGTCCTACTTTGTTTCCTGCATCACGCTGCCTTCCTCCGCACAACAGGATTCCGCTCAGCCGGACTCCATTGCGTACCGGAATATTGAAACGTATTCCCAGAAGAACAAGTTCACCAGGTTCATGTACGGGCTGGTTTTCAAGCCGGTTGCTTTCATCAAATTGGAAAATGGACCTCATAAACTATTGCGACTTCCGTATAGCAAATTCGAAGGAAAACCAGTCAGAAGTATAGACATCCGCACCCTGGATCCGTTTGGCTATTCGGCACAGGACACTGCGGCCGTTCCGCAAAACAGGATGCTGAGGGCTGGAAACAGGCTGCATGTCAAGACACAAACATTTTCCATAAACAACATCCTGCTTTTCCATGCCAACGAGCCTTTCGATTCATTACTTGTCAATGAATCGGAGCGGTTGATCCGCAGCCAGAACTATGTGGGCGATGTTTCGTTTGATGTCGCCGCCGTCCCCAAGACCGATTCGGTCGACATCCATATCCGGGTCTTGGACAAATGGAGCTTTATCCCCTTTGTGAATACCTCGACCGTCCGCCTTGGCGTCGGCTTTACGGAAAATAATTTCGCGGGATTCGGTCACGCGTTCCAAAATGCATATACCTGGAACCGTTCCAACGGAAAGAACGCCTTTGCGACAAATTATTTCATACCAAACATTCGAAATTCCTACGTAAACACCTTGCTGCATTATGACATTGACGAACATGACAATTCCGGAACAAGCGTTTCCATAGAGCGCCCGTTCTTTTCTCCCCTTGCCCGGTGGGCGGCGGGGATGATTTTTGCCCAGCAATTCCAAAAGGATTCATTTCCCGATCCGCTGGTGGGCCACTTGATGCAGAACCTGAAATTCGACACCCAGGACTATTGGGCAGGCACTGCAAACAGGATTTCTAATGGAACCACGGAAGACGATCGCACGACCAATGCTGTTGTTACAGGACGTTATCTGCGCGTCCGATATCTTGACAAACCGGATGCATTGCATGACTCATTGCATGTCTATTCAAACGAAGATCTCTATTTGGCCGGCGTCGGCATTTCGACACGCAAATACTTCAGGGACAATTACATTTTCAATTTTGGGGTCATCGAAGATGTTCCCGTCGGCAGGGTGTTCGGAATAACGGCTGGTTACCAGATAAGAGACAGTATCGGACGTCTGTATTTGGGCGCACGTGCCGCCTTTGGTAATTACTATGATTGGGGACACCTAAGCCCCAGCGTTGAATACGGGACATTCTTTCATGGGCCGAATCCGGAGCAGGGGGTTCTTGCGCTCGCCGCCGATTATTTCAGTAATTTGTACGAAATCGGAAGCTGGCGGGTCCGGCAGTTCATAAAACCCCAGATAACCTGGGGACTAAACAGATTTTCCTATGACAGTCTAACCATCAACAACGAAAATGGAATACGGGGATTCAGCGGTTCGTCGCGGGGTACAAAGAAGATCGTTCTGACACTCCAGACACAATCCTATGCTCCGTGGAAGGCTGCCGGATTCAGGTTTGGGCCCTTTCTGATTTGTTCGCTGGCCATCCTCGGCGACGAAATTTCGGGATTCAAGAACAGCCCGCTCTTTTCGCAGCTCGGCATCGGCGCTTTGATCAAGAACGACTACTTGGTTTTTAGCGATTTTCAATTATCGCTCGCATATTACCCCACGATCCCGGGAAGCGGGTACAACCTTCTTAAAGTAAATGCTTTTACGACTGCCGATTTCGGTTTCCGTGACTTCGACTTTGGAAAGCCCCAAATTGCGCCTTTTCAATGAAACAGAACGCATCACAATTCTTTCGTATATCCGGCAAAGACTTTATCAGTTTTGCGAAAACCACCATTCGAGTACTACGCTATTACCAAATGCGTCTGCTGTGCGTCCGGGCACAGTTCTTGCGTTCATCTATACTGACAGATGTATGCAACGCAGCTCCCTGTCTATAGCCGCAAGTCTTTTCAGCAGCGACTCTATGAATAAGGATACCTCCATCATCAAAAATGCAATCCCCAACATCAGGGACAAAGCCAGTGGAATTGCTTTTTGGAAGAGTGAAAGGGTACGTGACTTTTTTGCCGGTATAGCCGACGTTGTGTCATTCATTTCAAGAACAATCAGAGAAACTTTTTCCCGCGATTTTGAATTCGCGGAATTCCTGCGTCAGTGTTTTCAAATCGGGTATAAATCGCTGCCACTCATTTCGATAACCGGGATCATTCTGGGTTTGGTGCTTACCATTCAATCGCGGCCCGCGCTTGTCAAATTTGGGGCGGTTGCCTTTTTGCCCGGCATGGTGGCGCTCTCCCTTATCAGGGAAATAGGACCGGTCATAACCGCATTGATATGCGCGGGGAAAATCGGGTCAGGCATGGGCGCGGAACTCGGTTCGATGAAGGTAACGGAGCAAATTGACGCAATGGAAGTTTCGTCGGTCAATCCTTTCAGGTTCTTGATTGTTACGAGAGTATTGGCGGCAACGCTGATGATCCCCGCATTGATACTGTATGCCGATGCTCTCGGAATCGTGGGAAGCTGGGCCGGAGCGAATATCAAGGGCGACATAACGTTTGTTTTGTTCTTCTCACAGGCATTCGGCCATATCACCTTCATTGATTTTTTGCCGGCCGTCATCAAATCGTTTTTTTTCGGCGCGGTGATCGGTTTGGTGGGATGCTACAAAGGATATACGGCAGGCCGCGGAACCGAAAGCGTGGGCATTGCTGCGAATTCGGCGGTGGTACTGTCCTCATTACTGGTGATCGTCGTTGACGCGATTGCAGTGCAAATCACCGATTTACTGTGACACAACTATGAATACGATCCAACCGACATCCACTGCCCCGGCGGAATCAGAAAGCCCCGAACCGGTAATTGCGATTAAGAACCTACGAAAAGGATTTGGTAAACAGGAAGTATTAAGAGACGTGTCGTTGCACCTTTCTGATAATGAAAACCTGGTGGTGCTCGGAAAATCCGGTTCAGGAAAATCAGTCTTGATCCAATGTATTGTCCGCTTGTTGAATCCCGATGCCGGAACAATTAGAGTACTTGGGGAAGAGGTGAATGCCCTAACCGGCGATGGCTTGGGAAAATTAAGGAAGAAAATCGGTTTTCTTTTTCAAAGCGGCGCGCTCTACGACTCCATGACCGTCCGGCAGAATTTGGAATTCCCCTTACGAAGAATACGGAGAAATCTTACGCAAAAAGAAAGAGACGACAAGGTAAAAGAGGTTCTTGAACATGTCGGTTTACCCGACACCGCGGATAAAATGCCATCGCAACTGTCCGGAGGAATGCGCAAGCGGATAAGTCTGGCGCGGACCATAATTGTTGACCCGAAAATCATGTTGTACGATGAACCGACGACGGGGCTCGACCCGGTAACCTCTGATGAAATAAGTTCGCTCATCATGGACGTGCAGAAAAAATATAGAACCTCATCCATCATCATTACGCATGATATCAGATGCGCCCGAATAACGGCAAACCGCGCTGTCCTGTTACATGAAGGCGCCGTTTATCTGGAGGGTCCTTTGGATACGTTTGAAAAGTCAACCGATTCGTTGATCAATTCGTTTTTCAGGTAATGGAAGCTCACGTCGGCTTCGTTCAGTAAGCGGGGAGAAAAAGATTCATGAATACGCAAACACCGAAATTCAAAGTGCGGCTCGGCATGTTTATCACAGGAGGATTAGCCCTTTTTGTGATTGCCATCTTCTTAATAGGAAAGCAAACAAACCTGTTCAATCCTGTTTTCAGCCTGACGACGACTTTCCATAGTGTCAGCGGATTACAGGTCGGCAGTAACATCCGTTTTTCAGGAATCAATGTCGGCACGGTCGACGACATCATCATCATCAATGATTCAACGGTCCGGGTCGACATGTTGATTAAGAAGAGCGTCCATCAGTTTATCAAGGCTGATTGCCAGGCAGGCATCGGTTCCTCTGGAATCATCGGCGACCGCTTATTGATCATTACGCAAGGCAGCGATAGCGCCGCCCTGGCGAGTGACGGACAGCACATTTCGTCCAAAGAACCGATAGAAACTGATGCAATCTTGGAAGGCTTGAAAGTGACGGCGGACAATGCAGCGATCATATCAAATGAATTGGCGGAAATCATGAGTAACCTGAACAGCAAGAATGGAACACTCGGGAGATTAATCCAGGATTCGACAATGGCCAATAACATCAATCAGACCATTATCAGTCTCAAAAAGGGGAGCAAGGGATTGGATGAGGATATCACCGCTGCCAAGTCAAATTTTCTCTTACGGGGGTATTTCAAGAAGCAGGAAAAAGCCGCCCAAAAAGTAAAAGACGATGCCACAGAAAAGAAAGTGGAAGAACAAAAAATTATCAAAAAGGAAGAAAAGGCGGAACAGAAAGTGAAAGATGATTCGGCAAAAAAGAAGATCGAACAACTAAAAGAAAATGATAAAGACAAGAAGTAGTCAATCTCATACATGAAGGAGGCGTTATGCAACTCAGCATACAAGACATGATCGGTTTTTCGATCCACGGCACGGACGGCGACATGGGAAAAGTACATGAATTCTACTTTGACGACGCTAGCTGGACTATCCGCTATTTGGTTGCGGAAACCGGAAATTGGTTGTCCGGCCGCAAGGTGCTCATTTCGCTTGTCGCCCTTGGTAAGCCGGATTTGGCGTCTGCCAGATTTTCCGTAAACCTTACCCGCGACCAAATTCGAAACAGCCCGGATATCGATACGGAACGGCCGGTATATCGTCAACATGAGGCCGAGTTACATGACTACTACCAATGGCCGCAGTATTGGGAAAGTGGTTTCGGAGGCGCATTGGGAATAACTCCCTATCCGCTCCTTGAGGTACCTTTGTCAAGTCTTCCTCCCGAATCAGGTCGCCTCGATGATCCGCATTTGCGCAGCACCCGTCACGTCACGGGATACCGCATCCACGCGACCAACGGAGAAATCGGACACGTGGCGGATTTCATGGTTGATGACGAAAATTGGACCATTTGCAATTTGGTCGTGGATACCGGCACTTGGCTGCCGGGAAAGAAGGTCTTGATCTCACCCTCGTGGATCAAGGAAGTGAATTGGGCTGAAGCCAGCGTGCACGTTGACCGCATGCGGGAATCAGTGAAGAACAGTCCCGATGCCGACTCTTCAGGATCCATTGAGCCGGATCACCCGGGTAGCCTGTAGGGAAAGTGCGGATACGTACATGAGTTCACGGCCACATGACTTTCGGAAAAGCGAAATGGAGTTCCATGGCAAGACCCTTGTACAGGGTATCGCGCGTGGAATGGCGTATTTGCTCAAGAGAGTGGATTTGCAACAATTCCGGAAAGACAAGCGCGTTGTTGACCTGGTTTCGTCTGAATTGGCGCGAATCGACTTCGCAGTAAGTAAGAGCGAGCAACAGATATCCCGTCTCATGAGAGCCGGCGGGCATGGCGGCAACGACCAATCGTATTCGATATTCGAAGCGGCGCACCTTCTCTTGAACGATCCCGGCTTAGTTTCTTCCGTCAAGGAGACCATTACCCGGACCGGCTTACATGCCGAATCCGTGCTTGCGGAAGAAATCGCTCAATTGCGTGACAAGGCTTTCGGAAGCGTCGATGAGCTCACGGTAAAGAACCTCATTACCATGCAAGACCTGTATTTTCGGTTGCTTTACAATATGCTGCCCGCCGATGAAGGACATATTTCTTCCCTCCTTAAGATGCCCGCAGGCTCTATCCTGGTTGCAGACCGTTTGACCCCGGTCGAGATGGCTGTCGTGCCGATGGACAAGGTTGTCGGGATCCTCATCGAAGAAAGCACGCCATACTCTCACTCGTCAATAATGGCGCGAACACTGGGAGTTCCGGTCATCATAGACTTCCCGGGTATCGGATCGCTCTTGGACGAGTCCACCGATGTGCTGATCGACGCGTATCGCGGCTATGCGTTCCTCAATCCTTCAGAAAAAACTATTGAAGAATGTTACAATGTGGAAAGCAGGCATAGAGCAGCGACAAAGCCGTCCGTACATCCGGGCGACACGTCAACGGTGTCTTCCGCCGACGGCTTGAAAATGCACCTCTTGTGCAACGCATCAAACCTTTCGGATGTGCTTCTTTCACATGGTCAAGGCATAACGGAGATCGGCCTGTTCCGCAGCGAAATGCGGTATCTCGCAAACACCGTCTTGCCTTCACACGAACAGGAGACGGCATATTATACGGGGATTTTTGGCGTGGAAGGGATCAAGAGCATGACCGTGCGCCTTCTTGACATGGGCGGCGACAAGCTGCCGGTGTACATGCAAATGGCCAAGGAATCGGATCCCCAATTAGGGTCACGTGGAATTCGCTTTTTACTGTCGCGCCCGGATCTCATGAAGAAACAAATTCGCGCCATCCTCACCGCTCGACGCATGCTGAGCGTACGGTTACTGTTGCCGTTCATCACGACGGTCGAAGACCTCCTGGAGGCCCGGGAAATCCTGGATGAAGTCTTTGCCGAAATGAAAATCACCGGCAATTCCTTGCAGGTAGGCATCATGATTGAAATCCCGGCTGTTGCGTACTCGATAGACCGGTTCTTACCAAAGGTCGACTTTGTCAGTTTGGGGACAAACGACCTTTTTCAGTACTTCTTTGCCGTCAATAGGGACCAGGATGACCTTCAAAAGTACAACCGGTTTACGCACCCGGCTTTTTTGAAAATGATCAACGGGGTTGTTTCTTCCTGCGAGAAACTCAATTCGCATCTCACGGTATGCGGCGAGATGGCGTCTGATCCTTTAGGATGTTGTTTGCTCGCGGCACTAGGCGCCACGAACCTGTCCATTCAACCCGATGCAGTGCATCACGTACGCCACGCTCTTTCAAAGCGCAACGTGGCCGCCATGCGTGCAATTCTGCCTGACTTGTTTGACTTCGAAAGCGCTGACGAAGTGGAACAAAAGATACAATCGCTCTGGACCTAGGAAGCGGTCGCGAAAGGCCGTCAGAGGCTACGGCACGCTCTAAAGCGTTGCCTTTCTCCTCGGTAAAGACTTTCGGCTTCGCTCAAATTGTTCCCACGGGTCACCGGCACGTTTCTTCAGGTAGCCAACGGCGGAATGAACGGTGAAATCCGAAGGGTGGACCGATTCCAAGTCGTCCCAGGAGACCGGCATCGACACGGTTGCGCCATCCCGTCTGCGAGGGGAATAGGGAACAATCGCCGTTGCGCCGCGACCGTTCCGCAGATAATCCACGAAAACCTTCCCGCTGCGCACGGACTTGGATATCGTAGCCGTAAAGTGTTCCGGATCGCGCTTCGCAAGCTCCAGGGCAAAAGCATGGGCAATATTCTTCACGGTTGCCCAATCATTCTGCGGCAGGATCGGTATGACCACATGGAGCCCTTTGCCGCCGGTCGTCTTTACAAAAGCCTTCATCCCGAATTCGGCGACAACATCCCGGACGGTCCGGGCACAACCCGCGATTGTTTTCCACGGCAATCCCTCTCCCGGGTCAAGATCGAGGATTATCTGATCGGGAAATTCGAGCGCGTTTACCCGGGAACCCCAGCCGTGAATTTCCATCACGTCGAACTGGGCCAGTTCCACCAAACCCTGGGTGGACGATACGTATATGAATTCCTCGCCCGCATCCACAAACACTTTGACGGCAGAGAATACGCCTTTTGTCCTGTGCTTCTGGAAAAAGCAGGTTTTCTCGCTTCCGTCAGGGCAGCGGACCAGGGAAAGGAGCCTGGCGCCGGAAAAGCGGAGGAGTTCTGGAGACACGGCTTCAAGATACCGTGCGAGTTCCAGTTTTGTCACCCGCGAGTGCGGCTCCATGACCTTTGACGGATGAGAAATAACGATGCCGGATACCTCTACCCTGCCTCGGTCCTGCTTTTCTCCGGGTCCGGTCGCTTCCGGTTGCTCCCGTGTCACCTCGTGTGCCTCCTTGTCCTCCCGCAGTCCCAGAAATGACGCCTGCCGCAGCCTGCCATCTTTGGTGATCTCCGCAAACTGCACCTCGCACACCAGGTCGGGAATCACCCATGTAGCCCGGCATTCGGGAATACCTGTTGTAAAGGGGCTTTCCCTGGAAACTCTGGCAAACAGCTTGGCGGAAATCTCTTTGAGCGACGCCTGACTGAATCCGGTTCCGGTTTTGCCAGCGTAGCGCAATTTATGGGTGGCGTCATCCCGGAAACCCAGGAGCAGCGCGCCAAAACCGGCGCGCGAACCGCGGGGCCTGGTAAACCCGCCGATGACCATTTCCTGGCGCAACGTGCATTTTATTTTTTGCCATTCCTCGTCCCGTGCGCTGTGGTAACGCGCGTTGCCGTTCTTCGCGACCACGCCTTCGAGTCCCATGCGGCAACTGTTTCTGAGAAACGCATTTCCAACCGCATCACGGTCCCTGGCCCCGGATTCCACATGATCGGCGTAGCGTACGGTCCCTTTGGAATCCCCAAGCAATTCCCTGAGCACCTCTTTTCGTTTTCGCAGCGGTATGGTCCGCAGATCGTATCCGTTCTTGTAAAGAATATCAAAGACGAAATAGATAATCCGCGATGAGGAACCGCTGCGTATCGAATCCTGCAGGTCCTGAAAACTGGTGACGCCGTCTTCTTTGACATAGCATATTTCGCCATCGAGAATGGATTCCTCTGCCGGCAGCGCAGCGACTGCGGCCGCAATCGGGCCGAACCGGACGGTCCAGTCTTTTCCGTTGCGTGAAATCAGGGTTACCTTCTTTCCTTTTCGAAAGGAAATGATCCGGTAACCGTCATACTTCATTTCATAGATCCAATTTTCCCCTTGCGGAACCCTCGCGACCTTGACCGCGAGCTGCGGTGAAACGCTTTCGGGCATAGGCGAGCGCCTTCCGTTTGTTTCCGGGGCATCGGCGGACGATTTCGCCGCCGGAGGTCCGGCATAGGCGTCTCGCTCTTTGATGAGAAGCCAATTGTTGCTCTTGTCGCGCATGCGTTTTTTCATGCGGACAAGAGTCCATGCACCATGAAGCCTGTTTCCGTTCAGATGAAATTTCAAAGTGCCCTTTTGTAGGGACTCATGCGGCTCGCCGATCGGCTCCCACTCGCCCGCGTCCCAGATCTCGACGCTTCCTGCTCCGTATTGGCCTGCGGGAATGATCCCCTGGAAATGGCGGTACTCAAGCGGATGATCTTCCACTTCCACGGCCAACCGCTTGTCGCTGGGAGAAAGACTGGGGCCTTTGGGAACGGCCCAGGATTTCAGGACGCCGTCGAGTTCGAGCCGCAGATCGAAATGCAATCGGCGGGCAACGTGTTTGTGAACGACAAAGGCCCTTCCTTGCTTCCTCAGAGCGGCTCCCGCAGGCTCGGGCGTGGCTTTGAAATCCCGTTTCTCTTTGTACCGGGCGAGTCTGGGTTCACGCGGCTTTCTGGTGGTGGTTTCTGGCATTCGCCGGTCCTCTGGAGGGCGTTTCGGAATGTTTTCGGGTCTCGATGCTCTTCTTCAGGAGGCTCATGATATCGATGATGTTCTCCGCCCCGACCCCGGCGGGCCTCGGCGCGATTCCCGTTATTTTCCCGGTACGGGCTTTTTCGTCTATCGCGGAAAGCAATTGATCGTGGTAGCGGTCCTTGTACTTTGCCGGGTCCCATTCCGCGCTCATTTCATCGACAAGCCGCTGGGCCATCTCAATCTCATTCTGCTTGACCTTGAGCGCAGGCAGATCCAGGGGAACGCTCAGCGCTGCGGGCGTGCGAAGCTCGTGAGAAAAGCGGATCATCTCAAGCATGAGCGCATTGCCCACCGGGATGATCGCGCACAGGTGTTCGCGTTTGCGAAAAACAAACGTGCAGATCGCAGCTTTTCCGCCGGTTCGTAGCGCCTCCCGGAGCACCGCGTATGCCTTTGCCGACCGTTCCTCGGGCGCGAGGAAATACGGCGTTTCCCAGAATTCAGGACCGATCGCGGAGGCCTTGACAAAGTCCTGGATATCGACGGTCCGGGTCGCCTCGACATTCGCCTTTGCAAAATCCTCGTCCGTTACCTCGACGTATTTGTCCTTTTCATATTCAAAGGCCTTGACAATATCGGACCTTTCGACGATTGCGCCGGTCACTTTGTTCATATGCTGATATCCGACCGGGCTCATATCCCGGCGGTCAAGCTCATGAAACCGCAGTTCTTTGTGTTCGGTTGCCGAATAGAGATTGACGGAAATCTGCAGCAACCCAAAACTCAGAGAACCGGTCCAGATAGCGCGCATTTCCCCGGTTTCGTGCCGTTCTCCCGCGGCGCCGGCAACCTCTGCAGACTCTTTTTTTTCCTTGCGATGCGTCTTCACTGACAAATCCGCCCTGGCCATGATGTTTATCCTCTGTTAAGTGTTCTTCGCCCGCTCCAAACTATTGCGACGGTGTCGTCGTATACACTATAAATAGCAATAAGTATGCCTCGGGAACCCGGCAAAAATGCCGGTTCGTGGCTCGCGTTTGGCGTTCAATCCACTTGTTCCCGTTTATGGGAAAGCCCTTCTCACGCTTAAGAATCGGGACCGTTCGGAGCAATCGTGACATTGTACTATTGCTTCACGGTACGAGGTTTGCTTCACAATTTATTGAGAGACAGAATGCAAACGCCCTGATGAGCGAAGGGTCATCCGATGCGCAGGGCGTACGGAGAGAACGCCCTGCGCACTGACCCAATAATTGGAAAGGACAAGAAGAATGGCGGAAACCAGGAAAATCCGGAAAGTTTTCAGAAGTAAACCGACGATCGAAGGCGCAGGAGTGCACCTTCACCGGGCGTTTGCCAACAGTGAAGTGCCGCTGTTCGACCCGTTCCTGTTGCTCGACGATTTCCGATCCGACGAGCCTCGCTTTTTTCTCAAGGGATTTCCCTGGCATCCGCACCGCGGCATCGAGACAATCACCTATGTACTTGCGGGAGATGTCGAGCACGGCGACAGCATGGGCAATAGAGGAGTCATCGGAACCGGAGACGTGCAATGGATGACCGCCGGCAGCGGTATCATTCATCAGGAAATGCCCAAGGGCGATTCAAACGGGCATATGTACGGTTTCCAGCTCTGGGCAAACTTGCCTGCTTCGCATAAGATGATGGACCCGCGATATCGCGGTTTGACGGCAAAGGAAATCCCCTCGGTTGCGCTGCCGGGAAACGTCAACATCAAGGTCATCGCCGGAAAGATTCAGAGGGTCGAAGGTCCGGTCCGGGACGTCGTGACAAACCCGGAGTACCTTGATGTGACGGTCGGCCCCCATTCTGAGTTTACGCATGCAACAACCTCGGGGCACACCGTCTTTGCATACATCATCGAGGGTAAAGGGTTGTTTTGCAGGGAAAGGAACCCGTTTTCCTACGAAATCGAAGGCGCCAATTATTTCGACATCAAACGGGACCCTTTCGTGGACAACCGCACCCTGATACTCTTTGACGACGGAGAACAAATCGTGGTGTCCACCGAAGGGGACCCGGTGCGCTTTCTTCTGGTTTCCGGAAAACCGATTCGGGAACCGGTTGCCTGGTATGGCCCGATCGTCATGAACACCAACGAAGAGCTCGAAATCGCGTTTGATGAATTCAACGCCGGTACCTTTATCAAGCACAAGGCTGGATGAACGAAGCATGGTTTTTGCGGAAGTTATTACAATGCTCTAAATTGCTGAAAACGCCGAGGAGGGAACACGATGCAAACCACGGACAAGCAGAAAGTAAGGGATTTGCTGAAAAGCCTGGAGACTGGTGCGCCTGAACCGGTCGGGTACATTAATCCGGATAAGTATGTTCAGCACAATTTGCTGGCTGCCGACGGGCTGACCGGACTCATGGAGCTCCTGAAACAGTTGCCCCCGAATTCAGCAAGAGTCAATACGGTCAGGGTTTTCCAGGACAAGGATCTGGTTTTTGCCCATTCCGAGTATGATTTCTTCGGGCCCAAAATCGGCTTTGACATTTTCCGGTTTGAAAATGGGAAAATCGTGGAACATTGGGACAACCTGCAGGAGACCGTGGTCACGACAAAATCAGGGAGAAGCATGATCGACGGCCCCACGGAAATAACCGATATCGACAAAACAAGTGCGAACAAGAAGTTGCTGAAGAATTTTGCACGCGACGTCCTGCAGGGTAAGAATCCTTCCAGGATCGCCGATTATATCTCGGCCGAAAAATACCTGCAGCATAATCCCGGCGTGGCCGATGGTTTGACCAGTCTGAGCGCGGCTATAGAGAAATTGAACAAGGCCGGCATGCCGATGAAATACACCAGGATTCACAAGATTCTTGGGGAAGGAAATTTCGTCCTGACTATTGCCGAAGGTGTTTTCCTCAACAAAGACGTCACGTTTTACGATTTGTTCCGGATTGAAAACGAGAAAATTGTCGAGCATTGGGATGTTATTGAAAACGCTATTCCAATGGACCAATGGAAGAACACGAATGGAAAATTCTAAAGGAGTTCTCTATGTTACTCAAGATCGGAATCGGACTAATAGTTCTTATCCTTGCTTTTGTTACTTTTGTCAGCAGCCGTCCCGGTAGTTTCCGCATCGAGCGCAGCGCCTTGGTCAGCGCGCCGCCTGAAAAGGTCTTTCCCCTGATCAATGATTTCCATCAATGGAAGAGGTGGTCGCCCTGGGAAAAACTTGATCCGAATATGAAAACAAGTTTCTCTGGTCCTGAGGCCGGCCCCGGTTCAAGCTATGCTTGGTCCGGAAATGGCAAAGCGGGTGAAGGCCGCATGACCATACAAGAGAGCAAACCCGCGGAATTGGTTTCCGTCACGCTTGAGTTCACCAAACCCATGAAAGCAACGAACAAAACCAAGTTCAGCCTTTCGCCTGCTGCTGGCGGCACCATGGTCAAGTGGGAAATGACAGGCAAGAACGGCTTCATGGGCAAGGCGTTCTCGGTTTTCGCCAATATGGATAAAATGGTCGGCGGCGATTTTGAAAAAGGGTTGGCGGCTCTCAATACAGAGGCTCAGGCGGAGGCCAAAAAGTAATTCACTTTTCCCCGAAGGCCTTGAAAAAGGTGTAACAGAACACCCCGTCGTCGTGCGCTGTCCTGTGAAGATCTTGTATTCCCTTGTCAAAAGCGGCTACGTCAGTCATTTTCGCCGCAAGAGCTTTTTCGCGAACGCCTTCGATCATGGCTGTAAAGGTGTTCTTGGTAAATCCTTCCACAAGGCCCGGCCTGGAAGAATCAACGTATACCATTCGTGGCGATACACGGACGGAATGAAATCCCGCCTTCTGCAGTAGCGGAAAAAGTTCTCTTCCTATATTTGCATTGCCGCCCGCTTTTTTCTGCAACGCAACCTGACATTGAATGGCGGCTCTGGCATCTTCACTCTCCGGATAAAAATATGCGGAACCGTGGTCGCCCTCGATCACGGTCATGGTGCCGCCATTCCTGAGTAGACCTTTCAAAATTACTAATGCGTCAACCGGGTGCGAAAGATGCTCAAGCACAAAGCAGACAAAGATATGGTCAAAGGTTTCCGGCGCAAAGTTCAGATCGAAAATGTCCGCTCGTTGAAATCGAACATTGCTTATTCCCAGAGATTTGACCGTTCTCTCGGCTTCCGCGATTGAGTCCTTTGATATGTCAACTGACATAATTGATGCCCCAGGGCTGTTGGTTGCGAGTGTCACCGTTTGAGCGCCGACCCCGCAGCCAGCCTCAAGAACTTTGCTTCCATCAGGATAGTAAGTGTCCGAATGCAACAGCTCGACCAGGGTCCTCGCCTGGTCTTGCAACCTGATATTTTCCAGCTGATGATATCCGTGAACGTACTGCTTGTCCATTATGAATCCCTGGTCAAGGGGGTTTGTTGTCCCATAAATATCGACATTCCCCTGTGATTTGCCTGCGCCTTTTCCAATTGCTTTTGGCCCGATCCAACTGTATAATCATCGGTAACGCACAAGGTGACCCTGTTCGTGCCTTCCATCGATCCGGTTCGCAGAAAAGTGATCAAACATTTCACCTGTAAGGAGACTGCCGATGCAAAAAATAATTGACGCTACCAAATGGACTGCGATGGGTTGTGCTGCGGTCATGTGCATTGTTGGCTTCTCCGTGGTCCCCGTCAGAGGTGCAATAACCGGCAACCTGTCCTGGAGCGCTGCTGCAGCAGTTGAAGCAGCCACGGTGGCCGTGTCTGAGCCCAAAATTGCCGTTGACCCTCATGGCGTGATCATGGCGGTCTGGGTACAGGCGGACAGCGTTACGTCGCATGTTTACGCAAACCGTAATGTTCCCGGTTCAGGCTGGGGCACTGCCGCGCTCCTTGAAACAAGCGACCTGCCTGCGGACAACCCTCAGATTGCCGCCGATTCGAACGGGAATTTTATCGCGGTGTGGATTCACGCGTGGAAGGTGTCAAATGGCGTACGGTGTGGTGTCCATGCAAACCGCTATGTGGCAGGCACGGGCTGGGGCAATGCTTCTGTTGTTTTTGTCGATGTAACCAAAGACTACATAACAGCTGATGCCGACCTCCGCATCGCGACTGATCCGCAGGGAGACGCAATGGTGACATGGTCGGTGTACGATTGGTCCTGGAACCATACCAGCGTTCGCGCTGCCCACTATGCGGCCGGAACCGGTTGGGACGCTGCTGCCAATTTGTCAACCGAGGCCGTACGCATGGCATATGGCGGAAACGTCGCCATGGACGGCGACGGTAATGCCATCGCGGTGTGGAGCCAGGATTCGGGCACGTCAATTTCCCCGGGCGTCATGGCCGTCAGATACGCGGCAGGGACTGGCTGGGGAACAACCGTGCGCATCGAGTCCGCCGCTACCGCCGCAATTAGGTCCGGTTCCGGCGTCCAAATCGCATTCGACGGTCAGGGCAATGCGCTCGCCGTATGGACCCAGTACAGTGCGCCGGGCATCTTTTCGAACCGCTACGTGGCCGGCACGGGCTGGGGCGCTCCCGTGGCGACTGCCGATACCGGCGCGACAACCTACGACGAGGGCGTTTCGCTGGCAATTGACAAGAACGGAAATGCCATGGCCGTATGGAACCAGTACGGCGGCATGCTTCACGCCAACCGGTACGTGGCCTCGGGCGCAGGCTGGGGCATAACAGGCGTTATTGAGGCGAACGGGACTGACTACTCGGGACAAGTTGCATTCGACCAAAATGGCAATGCCGTAGCAGTCTGGGGGAATTACGCATGCAACTCCTACAACATCCAGGCAATCGCATATTCAGTTGGGACAGGCTGGGGCTATCCGGCACGCTGCTACGAAGCGGCGCCATCCTTTGTCAACAAAACTCCGGACAATTCAAGCGATCCGCACCTTGTTATTGACAAAAACGGAAACGCAACCGCGGTGTGGATGCAGGCCGGCCATATCCGTTCCGCCGTGTCGGACATGAGTCTCACAGGGCTGAAGCGTCCCAGGGCTGTGCAGAATGCGCTGAGTGCGGGCGAAGCCGGGTTTTCCGTACATCGTACGGCAGTGCGCTACGCGCTTGCCCGGGCCGGAAAAGTGACGATCTCGGTATTCAACCTCAGCGGCGAACGACTCTTCACCCTGACGGACAAATTCCAGTCAGCCGGCGCCTATGTCGCTGCGCTGCCCCTGCAAAAGCTGGGAAAGGGTCAGTACCTGGTACGGTGCAAAGTTGACAATACGGCGGTGGTGAAAAAGCTGGTTATCGCCGACTGATCAGACCTTTTGATCTGGAACCGACCGGCTCAATACTTGCCACAACAGCCAGTGGTACTCGCGCCCAAGGCCCGAGCATGAGAAGGCTACTGCCTCGCATGAAGATACAGGACTTTCCGGTTTCCACCGGACTGGACCCGTTCTTCTGTCATGAACAGATCAGTTCGAGCTCGTACAAGATCCGAAAGTCTCTTAAACCCATAGATTCGGGAATCAAAGTCAGGTTGGATTTTTGTGAGGTAGCTCCCGAACGTTCCCAGGTTTGCCCATCCCGACTCATCGCTGGATTGCTCAAGCGCATCCAACACGAATTTCGTCGGGAATTCAATTTGATTTCTTTCTGCGGCTGCCTGCATCGGAACAGGAGCCCCCGCTGATGCAATCCTGGCTCGTGCAGCTGTCCTGATCGGCTCTTTTCTCGTGACAGGCCGCAGGACCTCTGTAAAGATGAACTTATGGCAGGCATTCTTGAAGGCCTCCGGGGTCTTTTGCTCGCCAAAGCCAAAAACCGTAAACCCCTCTTCCCTGATGCGCATGGCAAGGCCGGTAAAATCGCTGTCGCTGGTCACAAGGCAAAAACCGTCAAACTTTCGAGTGTACAACAAATCCATTGCGTCAATTATCAAGGTGCTGTCCGTTGCATTCTTGCCCGTGGTATAGGCAAACTGTTGTACCGGCTTGATGGCGAATTTCTGCAGCACCCTTTTCCACGAGGCGCTGTTTGGAGATGTGAAATCCCCGTATATTCGCTTGACGGTTGCCTCACCGAAACGAGCAATTTCAGCCATGAGCCCTTCGATGACCGCGGCTTGAGCGTTGTCCGCGTCGATCAGGACTGCCAGTCTCATGGATGGTTCGTCGGATTCGTTTTTTGTTGCATGTCGCTGGGAAATCATAGTGCCTCTTTCGCCTTTTATGAAACAAACTATATTATCAAAATAACTTTCTTCTACCAGAAATAGGGAATAACAATGCAACCCAGAAAAATAGCTGTCTTTGTGGGAAGTCTTCGGAAAGAATCTTATTCCAGGAAGATGGTGAAATTGCTCATCGAGCTCGCCCCGGAACCCCTGCACCTGGCTATATTGGAGATTGACGCATTGCAACTCTACAACCAGGATCTCGAAGAGAATGCGCCGGCGGTATGGATCGAATTTCGAAGCAGGTTGCGAGACGTTGACGGATACATCTTTGTTACGCCCGAATACAACCGTTCTGTTCCTGCAGCGCTTAAAAATGCCATTGATATCGGCTCACGGCCGTCAGGCAAGAATTCGTGGAATGGCAAGCCGGGCGCTGTCGTAAGTGTCACACCCGGATCGCTGGGCGGTTTCGGCGCCAATCACCATTTGCGGCAATCGCTGAGCGTTTTGAATGTCGCCGTCATGCCGGTGCCCGAAGCCTACATTGCCGGAGCCGCAACCCTCTTCGACCTCGGCGGAAATTGCATCAACGAGGCAACCCGGGATCACATGCGAAAGTTCATGAATGCTTTTGCCGAATGGGTGGCCCGGTTTTCCGCCTAGAGGAGCACCGCGTTACAGTACAGCGCAGTTTTGACATACCTTTGGCAATGTGGCGCCTGTGCCCTCAATCCACGCGTACGAATCGATGACTCTTCAACGTTCCGTTTGTCTTTATGATGCAGATGTAAATGCCCTTCGAAAGCGCCTTGACATTCCGTGCCAGCGTCTCAAAATCAACCGAAACGCTTTCACCTGAAAAACGCTGCGCCATCCTGCCTTGGCAGTCGTAGATAGCAACGGTTTGTTTCCCGGACCTTGGTGATTCATTCCCTGTCGTAACCGGCCACCTCACCAGGCCCGGTGCGCCCGGACCAAAATCCAATACCCCGCCGCTATCTGCCTTGTACGCGGTTCCGGCCGAGATTGAAATTTGCGTGCCGCCTGTTCCTGTCTGGACGGTTGCGTTGTAGGCCGAATTCGGCGTCAGGCCGGTTATCATATAGCGGTTTGTTGCGGTTGCCGTGGTAAAAGTAGCATTGGTAAACGTTGCTGCCAGGTCCACGGGAAACATGATTGCAGTATTCAGGACCTCGACGCCTGAAAATGCGGTGCCTCCGGCGCTGCTCTGTATTTGCCTTACCGCAGTAGCAGCTGCGCCCGCGTCCGCGCCCTGGAGTACGGTCAGAAAACGGATATTCAAGGGATTTGCAGGATCAGTAATGACCAGTTTATACTGCATGGGTTCTGCTTCGGCAATCATTGAAATGCCGCTTTCAGCAGGCGTCGATGTCAAGGTCCCGCCGGACGGCATCATGCTGGTTATGTACAATTTCTGCCCGCTCGTAGTGGTCATGGTCGCTGCATTGCCGCTGATCACCGGGTTTGTCGGGAGCCATAGATTGAACTTCTTGAACCTTCCGGTTTTGCCTGTTTGGGCCCTGTCACACACAACGATAATGTCCGGCTTCAACCAGACGATGGACCTGCTCGCATGCTTGACGTCCAGCGCAGGTCCGTGAGGATTGTTGTAGAGGTTGGTCAGGTCGGTAAGCGCGTAATCGAAACTTGGGTGCATGCACGTAACCAGTGTCGGATCGCCGCTATTGAATCCCGGATACACCCACTGACCACCGCGTTCGTTGATGTACTGGGCCCACCATTCGGCATTGAGCTCGGAACTTGAAATATCGTCGTTCTTGATCGACATCGTGTTGTGGAATTCCGATGCCAGTCCCTTGTTGTCAGCCCCGTACAGGGTCAGCTCTTTTGTCAACCACTCGTTCTTTCTGTTGAAACCGAACATACCACCATAGCCGTGCTGGTGGCCGACGGTGAGAAAGCTGCTGATGAAAGTGAACATCGAGGCCGTGGCAGACCATGCTGTGCGGTCCGCCATTCTGCCCATGCCCTTTGCAAAGAAGGAAAGGCCCATGGTCGGCCGCGGATCAACCGGAGCGGCGGCGGCGGGATCGAAAAGCATAAAATAGAAAATCGCTATGCTTGCATAATTATTCGGCCAGATATTCTTCGCGTTGCTGTGGAGCGCCGCTGCTCCACCGGGCGGAGCATTGCTGCATAGCCATTTGTCCAGGTTGAGGCGATCGTTGTTGGCCTTAAGAGCATCATAGATTCCCATGGGACCGTAGAGCTCAATCGGATTTGTCAGGAAGAAATGCTGGTTGTCCCCGTAGCTGTCGATCTGATAGATATTTCCAAGATACGAAATCGAGGGAATCAAAACGGAATTATACGGCATCTGCTTGTAGGTGCCTGCTATCAAGCCGTCCCAATACGGAAGGTCGCAGATCTTCACGTACTGGCCGGACACGCTTGCGTCATTGTAGCCTGCGGTCTGCAGCGCCAGAATAGCTTGACGGAAGAAGCCCATGTTTTCGATGCCGTAATACGGTCCTTCCGGGTGCGCCCCGCCCTCGGCCGCTCCGCCGGGTCCATATTGGGCGTACATCTGTTTCATCCAGCGGTTTTGCCAGTAGGGAATGTAACTTCTCAAAGAATTTCCCCACACCGAGACAGGATCTTTTGCTGGATCGACTGCCGGATCGTCCACGGCGTCCAGGCACAGGGTGTGCAGCACCAGATTTCTGAACGTTCCGGTGTAATAATTATTTGTCGCGTCGCGGGATTCAGGCAGGCTGTCGCCGACGCCGTTGAGTCCATGATCAATGGGAGAACGATAGTTTGTGTTAATCGCATTGTCCCAATACAGGAACACCTTCTGGATTTTGGCCTTGTCTGCAGCGGTAAACTTGTCGTAAATCCAGTCAACGACAAGCGGGAATGCTTCACCTGACCACCGTGCGCGGTCGTAAATTCCCATGGTTGGGTTTCCCCAGTTCTGGTCGCTGGTATTCATTTTCGAAAAGACCTGATTGAATGCGTACATGATCAGATTATAGGCATAGGTGGAATAGGTGGCGCGCTTTGTGGCGTCGGGATCCACCAGCGACATGAAAGCGAAAAACTCGGCATACGATTCCGTGACAATCGCATTGCCCGAACCGATGAGTCCCTGGTCCGGCCAAACAGGATTTGGCGCACCTCCCGGATAGAAGCTTGTAGTATAGGTGCTTATCGCCTCATTCAGGGTTATTGACGTTGCCTGGGAATACATCGGGTTAGCGGACGTCGCCCATAACCGCAGCCGGGCAAGATCGTTTTGCGTTACCCAGAGCCGGGGATGGGTCGTGAGAGGCGCGGCACGCACGCTTGCTGGTTGAGAAGTGACAAACAACACGATTATTGCTGCGGAAGAAACACCGAAGAATAGACGCTTTCCCTGATTGAGCGACATTGTGTCTCCTTTTTGGCCTTCCGGCGCATGACAGGATACGAAATGGGAGGAACGTGCTCAGCCCACGCATGGCGTAATCATATTATATGAATCCGAATAGCGCCAAAACCAGGAATTTGGCTGGACGCAGGAATTTTCATGATTTTCCTGCAATAGCGTTTCGCGCTCGAAACGGTTGGAGGAAGCGGCCGCCTCCGGCGCGCCGCAGTGCTTTTCCCCGGAGGCCGTTATTTATTGATCGTTCCGGGCAATCCTATTTCCGGCCTGTCAGGATGATTCGTCGTGATCGTGAAATCGCCCGTCACCGCCTTTTCAATGCTCGGCGGATAGATATCTAGCTTGAATACCCGACCGCCGTCTGCCGTCGTTGAGTCAAGACGCGTGTACGTGAATTTGACCGGGTTGGCCTGACCCGACTGCCACAGAGGGACTCCGGAATTCTCGTTGGATTTGAACAAAACCGCGAGCACCCTCAGGTCCGGCTTCTTTGATGTCAAATACATGGTCCGCGGAGTCGCGTTGCCAGACGCGATCAGATTGATGTAGGTTCCTGAAATGTCAATGACCGAGTTGATCGTCGCCTCAATGGTCAATTGAACGATATGGTCTTTCACGGCATTCGACGTCACGGTAATGCTCTTTGTAATGGAGCCGCTCCGGTATCCCTTAATGTTAACCTGCGCCTCAATCTTCGCGGTTTTTCCCGGTGCAATGAGCGAGTCGTATTTCACCACGGTGCACCCGCACCCCGGCCTGACACTTTCGAGTTTCAAAAGCGAGTCGCCCGTGTTCTTGACGTTAAAGACCGCATTGAGTTTTTCGGTTTTTCCTTCGATGATCGTGCCGCACTTGAACGAGGTTACGTCAAACTCGATCTTGGGACCGACGGTGGCAGCGAATAGTACTGAGGAGCAAAGTGGCAGAATGAGAAAAGCGTAGCGACAAAATCTGGACATGGTACCTCCACGTTGTGCGTTTGGGATTATTTCTGCGCCCTGTGCCTTCGACCGAATTCACCGGCGCATTCTTAGTTTCAGCCGACACCTCCTGTGAATGTTCTTCGAAAAAAATAAATCGTTCCACACTGCCTTGCCTGTTTTTTTAGTCAAAGGCGAATGCTTCTTCTCTTATCCTTCCCAGCGCCTGAACAGGGGGGTTTCGATATCGAACAGGTCCAGGATCTTACCCGCCATCTGGTTTGCGAGGTCAGCGATCGATTGCGGCTTGTGGTAAAAGCCTGGACAGAGCGGAAAGACAATCGCGCCCGCTGCCGCCACCCGCGCCATCAAGTCAAGGTGGCCGGCGTGCAATGGCGTTTCCCTGATTGCAAGGACCAGCCTCCGACGCTCCTTCAGCGTAACGTCCGCGGCCCGGACGAGCAGGGATTCGGAATAGGAATTGGCGATTGCGGAGAGGGTCTTGATGGAACAGGGCAGAACAACCATGCCGTCGGTTTTAAAGGACCCGCTGGAAATCTTTGCGGCCAGGTCCCAATAATCATAGGTAAAGGAAGCGGACTTCTTGATGTCTGCCAAAGACTGGCCGGTTTCGCACGAAAGTACTTTTTCCGCGGCCGGCGAAACGACAACATGGGTTTCAACGGTTTCCCGGATTGCAGCGAGAAAATGCAACGCATACAGGCTTCCCGAGGCCCCGGTAATGCCGACGATCAATCGCTTCATGCCAACCCCTCGATATCTTATTCTAACCAGGCTTTTCGCGCGGCATCGGTGCCTTTCTGAAGGCGGGAGCCCCTGCATGAGCCCCGTAAAGCAGAGCTTTACGGGACGAGTTAGGGCGGCCATAAGAAAGGTATCGATGTCGCGCGATTTCTTGAGTAGCCTGCCTAATACTCGACATGCACCGAAAAATACTTCCGGTACCCGTCAACGGCTCCGAGCCAGGTTCCATCCGCAAGTTCGTGCGCGTCCAGGTGATGCATGCCGTGCCGGTTCCAGCCCTTGCCGCTCGCGGTGAAAACCGGGTTGTCCTGCAGGGGACGCTCTTCGAACTCTGTTTCCGAAAGCATCGTGATCTCAAGCGCATTCAGGCTTTTCCCGTACGTCGGTTTGCAATCCTGGACAAACCGCACTATGCCGTTTCCATCCGTGAGGAACCGTCCCCCGGGACGGCCGCAATGCCCGTCGCCCTTGACAATAGGGCTTTTCGGATGTTCGGTGTACGGGCCGGCCAGGTCGTCGGCATAGAAAAGGTGGCAATCCTTGTGCCGGGAGGGCTCGAAACAGGTAAAAATCCACCATTTTTCTTTATATCTGAGAAGCGAAGAGTCGCAGAAGGGGCCTTTGATGAGTTCGCCGGCAAACTTCCAGGAATGCGGGAACGCCTCTGCCTTGTACAGTCGCACGGACCCGCCGGCAGCGCCTTCCGGGACCATGTAGATGTCGTGGTCCCAGGCAAAGACATAGGGATAGGATATATGGAACGGTTCGTCGAGCACGATTTGCTCATAGGTAAAGTGCTTGCCGTCTGTGCTCGACGCGAGCCCGATCTGTCCGCGATTCACGAGCGTATTGTATACCTCGCAGAACAAATACCAGGTCCCTTTGTTCTTGAACAGGAATGGGTCTGCCACGAAGCTCGCCTTGACATCCGTCACGTCTGCGGCAGTCAAGACCGGACATTCGGCCTCCCCTGAAGCGGGTTTGAGCGCAAGCGGCGAAACTCCGGAATAGATGCCGATGGACCACTCGGTCCGGTATGAGACACGAACCCGTCCGCGCAATGCACCCATTGACCAAAGAGCAAGGGCCACCGTGGCGGCGACGATGATCGCGAATGCACCCAGCAATGGGCTCATGCCGTGCCCGCCTTTTCCTGGTGCGCCGAAGCGTTCGGCCTGGCGGGATGGAACACGTGCCCCGCCCTGGTGAAGAGTTGTAAAGACCGGAACATCTTGTTGCGAAGCAGAAAATTCTGCACTGTCTGGCGCGTGCGCGATCCGTGAAAATCGACAAGCCCGAGCGGCGCGAGCACGGAAAAAACCTGGTGGTCTTCCGCGCCGGCAACACCGACCGCGCAGCCGCGGAACACCGGGTTTGTCCGATGCCGTATGGCGGTCACCTCGAAGAGCAGTGCTTTTGGATTGACATTCGGGACTCCGGCGTAATCGAAGAACGGGCCGTCGTTGACGCGAATCCCCGGCCGCACCGTGCCTTCGATGACGATCTCGGCATCCGCAGGCACCGACATGTCGATAGTACGGCAGGCCGCCAGGTGAAGCGGCTTTTGATCAAGTGCACCGGCATAGTTGTATTCGCAGGCTTCGGGAGGGAACGCCGCGGCGCCCGCAATGATCAAACTTTCGCTCACACCGATGCACACCGCCATTTCGAGCGGCCGGCCCTGTTTTTCCGCCTTGGCAAAATGCCGGGCAAGGTGGCTTTGGGGCGAAACGCTGAGCGTGCTCTGCCGGTTTCCCAGAATCTGCATTCTGTAAATCCCGCAATTGCACGCGCCGGTCTCCGGATCGCGCGTGACGTTTACGTGCCAAGTGCCCAGGTACCGTCCGCCGTCCGAAGGGTGCCACCACGGTACGGGGAGGTCCGTCAGATCGTCAAGCGAATTCTCAAGGAGCGAGCCGGCCGCTGCGGAAGGCACCAGGACCGGAGAAACGGGTTTTTGCAGGCGCTCTTTCAGCGCGTCGATGAAACTGTGGCGGGAAAGGGCTGGATCAAGCGAGAGCGCGCGGGCCATGTTTGCCTGGCTGCAAAGTCCGTTTGTAAAGAGCGAAAAGTCCGGATAACCGTTGATGTTTTCGAAGAGCAGGGGCTCGCGACAAGACCGGCACAGCGCGCCGAGGTCGTACTGCCAATTGACTGATTGAGAAATCCGCCGCAGGTGTCCCGATCGTTCGAGCACACCGATGAAACTTCGTAGGTCCACGAAACGATGCTCCCCTGCGGCTGCGAGCGTGCTAACCGGCGATTTGTTCAAGAATTTGTTCCGCGGCGCCTCTGCCCTGCAAGAACGAGTCCTCCATCGACGTATATCCCCATGAGCCGAACCGGCCCACGGAAAAAATATGTTGTGCGTGGAGATATTCATTGATAACCTTGAGCGACCGCTCCCGCTCATGGTCATGGATCGCGTAGCCGAATGGCACGTCGATTACTTTCCGTTCTACGATCGCGTCTCTTCCGGGGATGATCCCCATGGCAAGGATATCGGAAATGATTTTCTCAGTGGTGGCGCTGGAATCTATTCCTGTTTTCGGGTCGTACGAGACTTCGATATACAGGGAGCCGTGGCCGGGCGGCACAAGGTCGCGGGAGAAATTGTGGTAAAATCCGATGCGGTAAAAAGGAAATTTCGTTTCCGGCACGTACAGCCAGTGTCTGCTGCCGTCCATGCCCTTGATGCCAAGGTTGAGATTGAACACGGAGACATGGGTGAGCCGTTCTGAGGCGCGGACAACCGTTTCCGGCACGCCGTGAATCGAGGCTATGAGCCGGGTGACAGGCTGCGTTGAAACCAGCGCGTCGTAGCTGACCGCTTTTCCGTTCCTCGTAACAATGGTTTTTGTTTCCGGGTTCACGGAAACCACGGGATCATTCAGGTGCAGCCCACCCAGCCCGTGGGCGAGTGCGGAACTCAAGGTCTCGATGCCGCCGGTTCGGGGGTACAAAAAGGTGGCGTTGTAGCCGAGCCCCGGCTCTGCGTCGGTGATCGCGCCCTTCAAAAGCAACTTGAGATCGGAATCGGGAACGAACCGGCCCGCGCAATCGGGCGCCAAATCCCTTGGGTGCTTTTTGTAAAGCTTTTGGTTGTAGGGCATCATGAAATATCGCGCGATGCCGCTGCCGAAATGCGCAAGGATCCAGTCTTCGAAATTCTTGATTTCCCGTTTGTCCTTGTTGAAATATTCTTTACTGTATTCATAGATGCACTCCACGATGACATCGGGCGGCAGCCCGTACAGGTTCGCCTGAAACGGATAACGCGTGAACACGTTGTTCGAATAAATCCATGCGCTCCTGGCAATGGTGTTGAATTCATCGTGAAGCAGGCCGGAGACAAGGTCCCGAAATCCCGCATCCTTGAAATGGATCAGGTGTCCGGTATAATCGAACAGGAACTTGCCGCTCCGCTCGGTTTTGCAAATGCCGCCCGGCCGGGTCTCCCGTTCGAAGATGTCAATGGCAATTGGCCGCTGGCCCAGTTTACTTTGTAGGAAATGCGCCGCGCCCATGCCCGCCATTCCCGCGCCGATGATCGCGATGTTCATGAGTACCGACTTTCTTTTAAGAAAAAAACGCGATTGCGTCACGCGTTTGATTTTGCGTCATAGAGTTGGACATAGAGCTTTTCGAGCCTGCTTGTAAATTGCGACGGATGAAAATCGTTGAATGCGACATCGCGACCCGCCTTGCCAAGCGCGCTCGCAAAAGGCCTATCGACCGACAATTCGATCATGGCTTCTGCAAGCTTAACCGGATCGCTCGGCGGAACCAGGATTCCGGTTGTTCCCTGCCGGACCAGCTCAGGCGTCCCGCCCACGGCCGTGGCAACGACCGGAAGTGCCATGGCCATGGCTTCCAGTACCACGATCGGGCACCCTTCGGACCGCGACGGCAGGACGAAAACATCCACGTCCTTCAGCACATCAAACACGTTTGCCTTGTATCCCGTAAAGAGTATCGCGCCGTCCGCGCTCATTGCGGCCGCGCGGCTCTTAAGCTCTGCTTCAAGCGGTCCGGTGCCGACGATCGTGAGCGTTGCGTTTGCCTTCCGTGCGATCACAACGCTCATCGCGTCAAGCAGCGTCCTGACCCCCTTTTCCTCGGAGAGCCTCCCGACGTAGCACAACTTTGTTTTTCCGTCATTCATCTTCGGCTTCCCCGCGTTCTGTTCGGAAGCGTGCAGTTTTTCGAGGTTGAACGGAGGATATACAACCACTACTTTGTCCGACGATGCGGCGCCGTACCACTCCCGTTTTATGAATTCCGAGGTGACCACAAAGCTATCGCATCTGTCAATTGTACGCGCGACGAGCGGTTGCAGGAGTTTGTCGCGAAAACGGCCGAGAGGGCTTGGCGCCGTGTCCTTGAGCGTCATTTCCGTGCCGATTACGACCGGCACGCCGGCAAGCTTGGCCGCGACGGTTCCGTAGAGGTTTGCCTTGAGCACGTGCGTCTGGACGATATCGGGTCGGCGCTTCTTGAAAAAGGAGACGAGGCTCGTGAGTTCCCGGTATTTGCTTGCGATACCGCGGCCGATATCAAGGGAATAGATTTTCCCGCCGAGTTCTTCAAACCTTTGTCCTGCTTCGTTGCCGTCGTACTCGTAGACGCACACACCGAGATCGAACCGGTCCAGGTCCATGTTTTGGGCCAGGATCGTCAGGATCTCGATGAGCCCATTGTACACGTTGAAACTTTTGTAAACGTGCAGGACCTTGATCTTGTTCATGAACCGCCCTCGCTCAGAAAGCGCGCAGCCTCCTTTGCGCCGTAGGAAATGATCAGGTCCGCTCCAGCGCGCTTGAAACATGCCATGGTCTCCATGAGGATGGTCTTCAGGTCGAATATTCCTTTGGCGACCGCGGCGTGCAGCATCGCGTATTCGCCGCTGACGTTGTACACCGCAAGCGGCATGGGATACTCGTTCTTGGCGCGCCGCAGGATGTCGAGGTAAAAGAGCCCCGGCTTGACCATGATGATGTCCGCGCCTTCTCCTACGTCAAGGGCAATCTCGCGCATCGCCTCGTCCGCGTTGAAATAGTCCATCTGGTGCGTTTTCTTGTCCCCGAACGAAACGACGGATTTCGTGCCGTGCTTGAAAAAGGGATTGAAGAGGCACGACGAATACTTGACGGAATATGCCATGATCGCGGTGGTGACGAATCCCTTTGTGTCAAGGGACGAGCGGATGGTCTGGATCTGGCCGTCGAGCATGGCGGACGGCGCGACCATGTCCGCGCCTGCCGCCGCGTGCGATGCGGCGATCTTGGCGATGATTTCCAACGATTTGTCGTTTTGCAAATACCCGTTTTCCATAATACCGCAATGGCCGTGCGGCGTGTATTCGCACAGGCAGATGTCGCCGATGACGATGAGCCCGGGCACCTGTTTTTTCACCGCCTCGATGGCCTGCTGGGTGGTGCCGTCAGGGCTGTACGACTCGTCGGCATTCTCGCTCTTCTGGCGGGGGATGCCGAAGAGGAGCACCGCCTTGATGCCGAGATCCCGGATTTCCTTTGCCTCCTCGACCAGGGCGTCGACCGACAAATGATAATTACCAGGCAGCGTTTCTATGTCGCGCTTTATCCCGGAGCCCGGAACGGCAAAGAGCGGCACGATGAAGTCCTCGACGGAAAGCATGTTTTCCCGAACGATGCTGCGAAGCTCGGGGGTGCGGCGAAGCCGCCGCATACGGTGAACGGGAAACGACATCGGATGCTCCTTTACATAATGGTCGGCGCCACGGTTTGGCGCCGTACCAGGTGAAACGGCAGAATTTTTCCACTTGCGGTGGCCACCGGGAACTCGCGTTTGACCCGCAGGGTGCGCGCCTGGTTCCACATGACCGTTCCTGACTGCGCCCATGACTCCGGAGACGCTTCGGATGTCTTCAGAAGCCCGATGAACGATTCGACGATCTTATCCTCGTCGATGCCGTTCAACCGCGGGCTGACGATCAGGTGAAGATGACTGATGCCCTTGGCGTCCTCCTCTTCGATAAGCTGGTAATCGGTGCTGGCGCCGCCGAACAAATGGGGCAAGTCCTTTTCGATGATGCGGATGAAATCGGTGTCCACGAACGTTACGCCCTCGCCGGTAAGCTTTTCGTACGACCGAATGCGGGAAAGGTGGGTGTGAAACCCGATCTTTCCAAACGCGCAGTCGCACGGCTTTTCTTCCACGGTTCCGTAATCGCCCATGCCGACATTGAGCAGCAGTTTGGGCGCCTCGTAGAGAAGCGAGGTGAACAGAAAGGAATTCACCGTCGTGTCAAAGTGCTCCACCTGGTGCTGGTGCGGGATGACCGCGGTGGTATCCTTGAACAGATGGCAATCGTCGCTAATGGCAGAGTGTCGGTTGCAGCCTGCGGCGATCACGCCGGCCTCGGAAATTCCATAAACCGGAACCGCGATTGCGCCCGCAGCCTCGATCTCCGTCTTCTTTTGGGCGGTGAGGGGCTCGCCGGTGACCAGGAACCGTACTCCTTTGATATTGAGGCCGGCCTCAGCCGCTGCCATGCAAACCCGTACCGCGGATGTTGCGAAGGTGTATACCACGCAGGTACCGTGCTCGGCGACCATGGTCGCCGCCCACTGCGCCACGGTATGCGCGTAATTCAAATTGACGTATTCCGGTTTTGCAAGTGGAACACCGTACAGCCTGCCGATGAAAAAAATCAGTTCCGTGCCCAGGCGTTTTTCCCAATTGACCTTGATCTGCGCTTTCTTCACTTGCGAGAACCACTTTTTCGGCGGATTGCCGATATGCGAAAACCGCAGGGAAGAATTGATGCCCGGCGCGCCGGGGAAAAGCGGGAACCAGTTCGCGATGGGTGCGGTGAGAACGTCGTGGATGTTCAAGAGGAACGCGTCGTAGAGCGAACGCTGTACGAGGTAGTCGAAATCGATCCTGATCCTCGTTCCCGCGCTTCGCGTCGCCCCGCTGCGGACCTCGTAGGCCACGGCAAGAAACGGATTGTCGAACATCTTCTCCGCGCATGTAAAGGAGACGCCGCCTCTCTTCACCGGAATCTTACCCTTGAATTCGTCCACGGTAAAGTAGACACCTTCCCGGTGCAACCGGACAAGCGCGGTCTCGATGCCCTCATTTTCCACCCACTTCTTGACGTCCGCGTAGGTGATCTTCTTGGCCTCGAGCAGGGGCAGGTACGGGCTTTTTTTATACCCGAACACTCCTTTTTCGATGAGATTCAGGAAATTGCCGTTTCGTGCAGCATATCGCTCCGAAAGCAGGGTTGTTGCTTTGGCAATGGCCTCTTCCGGCTTGATCCGGTTCTTGAAGTACTTCATCAGTCCGCGAACAAAACGAAGGTATTTACGCATGCTGGGTCCTTTGGTGTACTGCGGCCGTGCCGCTTTCCTTGGCCGGTTGGGTCGATGGTCCCCGGACTTTGAATCCGTCAACCCGAAGAAAGTCGATCGCGGACTGTCCGTCCCTGAAAAGGCCGTTTTGCAGGAATTCGGCCGTGCTCTGCTCTATGATTGCGATGCTCTTTTGGAGCTCCACTTTGCGCTTTTGCGTATTGTCCTCGCTGATTGCATGCAGGTCGTCAATGTTGTATAGTCGGGCATTGGCAAGGGTCCCGATGCCGGGATCAAGGCTCCTGGGCACCGAAATATCGATGATGAACAGCGGACCGTCACTGCGTCCGTCCAGCACTGTTTCCATGTCTGAGCGCCGGAGAGCGAAGTCCGGGACCGAAAGCGAGCTGATCAGGATATCGACCTTGGGAAGGTACTCGGTTAGTTCATGGATCATGATAGGCGTCCCGTTGAATTGCTCGGACACCTCGACGGCCTTTTGAAAGGTCCGGTTGACAACATACACCTCGCGGACGCCGTGGCTCATCAGGTTCCGGAGCGTCAAGGCCCCCATGTCGCCGGCGCCAAGGAGCATCACTCGTTTGTCCGAGATCGAGCCGAATACATTGTGCGCAAGCTTGACAGCAGCGTAACTCACCGACACCGGCAGTTCGCCGATCTTCGTCTTGGACCTGACCTTTTTGACAATGCTGAAAATACGGTCGAACAGACGCTTGAGCATGAGCTGGGTCGCGTCGTTTGCCGTTGCCGTGCGTACCGCGTCTTTGATCTGCCCAAAAATCTGCGGCTCGCCGATAACCATCGAATCGAGCCCGGCAGCGACCATGCAGACGTGCCGCACAGCCTCGACATCGACGCGAGAGTAAAGATACTCTTCCATTCTGCCGGCTTGCGGATGGAAATCGGTCAGGAATTGTTTTAAGGCGCCCGTGTCGGGCGTATGCATGAGCGCATGAATCTCTACCCTGTTGCAGGTCGATAGAATCATGGCTTCGGCCGCTGTACCCGTGTCCAGAAGGGTCTTGAGCGCTTCTTTCTGCTCCACAGGTGAAAACGAGACTTTCTCCCTAATTTCGACTGGCGCGGTTTTATGACTCAGTCCTATTATCACAAAATGCATATTTGAACCCGTTGTTAGTCGGCATCTCACCCCCGCTTCCGTGACCCAAATCAATAACCTTCACACATCGTATGCACGGAGGAACAAATAGCCACCTACATATAAGCTCAAATACTGTGCCAAACTCGACGCGTCCTGCGCAATAGAAGGAACCGGTTCGGGGTAAGGGGGAGGGTGAGCCTGAGAGAAAACTTTACGACCCGGACTTTTGATTTTGGGAATCAAATTTCCCGTTTTCAGTAATAGGCAGCTCCGAAGTGGCTGGGATCGTTTTGTTTTCGTTCTTGCGAACCGGCCGTGAAATCCTTAGGGTTGCGGATTGCACCAGGGAATCAACCAGTCTGAGGTATTCCTGTTTTTTCACGTCCCAGTTATTCGTCTTGATAAGTTCGCGCGCATTCTTCACCAGCCGTTGCCGTTCATCCGCGTGATTGGCAAGATAAACCAGCTTGTCCGCCATGTAATCGATCTTCCGTTCTTCGTTGAGCCGTCGGCCCTGGATCCGGTATACCGACACTCCGGCGATCGTGGCGCGGCGAGGCTGCCCCTCTTGAAACAGCGCCAGGACGTCCACCCTGTCGCCCCGCTTGACAAGGGCTTCGGCGTAGCGCCGGACCCGGTTGTCCCCTTCGTAATTGGTATACGCCAGCATGCAAACATTCATCGCGACAGGACCTTCGAATCATAGTACCTGGCAAGAAGATACTGCTCCACCGTCAATATCCTCGGGTGCATCTCCTTGCAAACCCGGATCGCATCGATAACTTCCTGAGGATAGGGCGGACGTCCCGATTTTTCAAACGCCGTCCTCATGTCGTAAAATTCCCTGGCAAAGAGTCGCATGGCCAGACGCGGCACCGCCGTGTACTTGAAGGTCTCGCTGTTCCGTATCTTCCCAAGTGTCAAGGCCAGTTCGTCGCCTGACACGAAATCGGCGACCAGCGCAAGCTCTTTTTCCCGGTACAGGACCGGGTTCTCAAACACCAGGGCGGCAAATTCTCCTATGTCCTTGACCGAAATATAGGGAATCTTCACGTCCTTGTCCGTTAATCCGCGGATGCGGCCCTTCTTCACCGGAAAGAATTCGGTCCCGATGTTGTCCATGAACGATGCCGGCTTGAGAATCGCATACACAAGGCCGCTCATTCTAATGTACTCGGTGATGGTTGTCTTGCTGTCGAGATGCGCAACCTTGAACTGTTTCATGCCGGCATTGAACACGGTGCTGTGAACAAGGTATTCAACCCCGGTCTTAACGCATGCGTCAACAATATTGCGGCCCTGTTCCATTTCCTGCGCGGGGTTGGCTTTCTTGTAATCCGCGGAAAAGGGCTGTGTAACCCCGAACACCATCGTTACATCCCGAAAAGCCCTGACCATCGATTCCTTGTCCAGGAGGTCTGCTTGGACAACCTGGATTCCTTTTTCTTTCAGCGCTTTGGAACGATCACTGTCCGGGTTTCTCGAAAGCGCTATGATGTTTCCAAGCTTCTTTTTCATGAGCGCCTCGACCGTTGCTCCTCCCTGTTGACCCGTCGCGCCGCACACGGCTATTGTTTTTGTCGACATCATTCCTCCGGGTTAATCGGGTTGCTTTAATTCCTAATGTACCTATGCAAATACCATACCTTATCATTTGAGCAAATCCGGCGCATGGTATGGTTATTGCGTTCTCTTTCATATTGTAATGTCTAAATCATTGGTTCACCGTCAAAAAAGTGAGGATGCCATGGAAAAAATTTTGAAAAGGATTAGACACACTGTCAGGGATCTTTTCCGCATTGCGACTCTCGCCGGATTAGGGTTTGCCGCGTGGAAGCTTGTTCGTCATTGGCGCTCGGGGTTGGCGGAAAAAACAGGTCATAACCTCGATGCATCGATAAGGGCAACTGCGGAACGGCTTGAAAAGACTGCGACCAAATTGGAAAAATGGGCGAACAATCATCAGAGTGAAGCCATGGGTAAGGGGCTTGATGGCGTGCTCCTGGATACTCAGAAGACGCTTGACAAGGCGACTGACCTTGTCCACAATGCCTTTGCCCACAAAAATTAGAATCGACGGGGCTTATCCTGATGCGGAGCGATCTTGATGATCGCTCCGGACCTGCTGCATGGTCAAGGAACGACCAGGCGAATGACTTGTGCGCTCGCCGTGTCGATGTCGGTGAGCACGGTCCTGCCGGTTGCAAGGTCCATGTATCCGCTGTTGGTGGTGCCTGCTGTCGCCGCATATGGGGCGGCGTAGGCGGTATCGCCGTTTTGAAACGGAAACCCGACAGTGGCGAAATTGATGGGCTGCAAACGAATGGACGCTGAATCAACGCCGGACCTGAAAAGAACGTTTTCAACGCTGAAATAACTGTACGCAGCGGGTTTCCATGAAACGCCGGGATCCTTGCTGTAAAAGAAAACAACCCGGTACGGGCCGTTTACGGAAGTGGACGCCCTGACGCCAAGATACACGGAGTTTGAATCGCCGCCCTTGGGGAACCGCGTCCAAATGCTGTCCACGACAAACTGAGGCGGCTGACACAGATTGACATTACCTATGTTGCGCTCGCCCCCGCCGAGAAACTGCACCTCGATTGCTTTACTGATGCCGTAGCCGGTTTTGACAAAGATAAGCGTGTAAATCCCGGTCGTCAGGTTGGGGAAGGACCATAGGCCCATGCCGTCGGTCGTGGCGGACAACGACGTTCCCTCTATGGTCACGTTCACGCCGAACTGGTCGACCGGCCGCTGGCCATTATCATTTATCAACGTCGTGAACCCGGAAAGCGTTCCGCTGAGGGCGGGACTCGCGGGACCTTCCGGCCCTCTCAGATTACAATTTGCAAAAAGCGCCACAACCCCGGCAGCGCTCAATACCGCCGTCCTCCACTGTATTCGTGCTTCGAACATAGATTCCTCCTGTAAAATGGTGTATCATAGTCTTTGCAAAAATGGTGCCATTTCATATGGTTACTTCAAGCAACCTTTCCACAAACTACAAGTCCAATACTTAAGGACGAAGGAATCGGCACGGTTATTGAATACCAAAAAGACCGGTAAGGTTCTTTCTCTAATATGACAATGCGGTTTTCGTGCGCCCCGAACAAGGTGTTGAAGCATGGCATCAAAGATTCCAGCAAACGACTCTGAAGACAAGGAGGAAGACGGGCGAATCCTTGATGATCGGGAATATGCGCAGGCCTTAAACAAAAGAGATGATATTTTCCTTGTTGAAAAGGAAAATCGGCTGCGCGCGGTCGAAGCGGTCGCACTCATGATCGGGGCTGTTTTCGGGCTTTGGTTGAGCACCACGCAATCGCTCAAGATTTCCCACGAGTTTTATCAAACAAATATTCAACAACGCATAGCGCATCTACGGCGCGGACCGGACGTAGCGTCGCTCCACGTCAAGGCTTTGCAGGAAGCGCTACGCGTGGAAAGATCGAACGAGGCAATGTCGGAAACATATTCGGGCGCCCCTCAGAAGTCTTTTTCCGTAAAGGAATATGACAGAACGAAATCCCGGAAGGTCATCACTGTGCAGCAAGTGAATGAGCAGGCCACAAAGTCGGGGGCCACAACCGGGGCCGGACAAGATCATACGCCTGCAGGTCGGGATGATACAAACAATGCGGAAGAAGAAACCAAACTCATTAACCTGGGAAATGCGAACAAACTCCGCGGGAACAGGGCAGACGCCTTTTCCGCATTCCGTCAGGTGCTCAAGCAGAATCCGCATGACGCTCGCGCGCTTGCAGGCCTGGGCGATTTGTTTCTTTACACAGGATATTTGGACTCCGCTGCCGCTTTCTACACCGCGGCAAATTCAGAAAACCCCAAAAGCGCCGCGGTTCACACCGGGCTGGGCACGGTAAGGTATTATCTGTCAATCATGGCTGCCAACCCCAATTTTGCGGCACAGAGAAAAATCTCCGATCCCCGGTGGTACGTTGAATCGCAATATGACAGTGCACTGGCCGAGTATACCAGCGCGCTGTCGCTTGACAGCGCGAGCGTCGACGCCCTGACCAACCGCGGCGTGCTTCGTGATCTCCACGGCAGCCACACCGAAGCGATCAAAGATTACACGCGCGCCATACACATCAAACCGACGTATGCGGAAGCCTATGCCAAAAGGGCCGGGACGTATAAAGCATTGGGCAAATTCAACGATGCGATCGCCGACTATTCCGTCGCAATCAATCTTGACAGCGGTTCATACCAGTTTGACCCCACGCTGCATTTTGCCAACGCCTATTTCGGACGCGGGAACGTGTATTATCAGGCGGGGAATTACCAGAAAGCCATTGCCGATTACGACAGCACGCTGGCACTGAATCCTTACCATTCTCTTGCCATGGTGAACAAGGCGCGGGCATTGTCGGATGCACGGCAGTTCGACAGCGCAATCGTGTGGTACACCCGGGCAATTACGGTTCTTTCTCCGAAAGAATACGGCGGAGCCCTCGAGCGCGCTCTTTTCGGCAGGGGCGTTGCCTATGATCTCACTAATCAACCAGCATTGGCATTGAAGGATTTTAATGACGCACTAAAAATGAAACCGGGCGACCGTTACGCGCGATTCCATCGGGGAAATGCGTACAAGGCGCTCGCGAAGTACGCAGAGGCGATTGCCGACTATGCCTTCGCGCTCGGCTCCCCCGCATTGGCGGCAAAGGCGTCTTCGCGAATCGCCGAATGCAAAGAACTCGCAAAACAGCCGTAAAGACCTTAAGCAAAATTTATAGCAAAATCTTTTCTTCCGATAGATTCTTAAGGAGTGTGAAAGGGGGATTTGGGCAAGAACTCATTCAACGTTAGACAGAATCATCATCATCGTAAAACGGCAAACAGAATCTAAAGGAGGACATAATGGACCTATCGCAGCTCACCAACCCCTCTACCGACTCAACCGGTGCCCAGGTTCAAGGCGCCAAGGGGCATCATCGCCATCACAAGAGCATTTCAGACCAGATGAAGGACATGGAAAGCGCCATCGACAATGCCGTTTCTGCCGGAAAATTGACTAATGATCAGGCTGCCGCAATGAAAACTGAGCTTGATGACGCCAAACAGACCCTGGGCCAGAATCAGACCAGCGGATCGAACCAGACCGGTTCGATGGCGCAGCTGTCTGACGATGATCGCAAAAAAGTGTTTAATGATATTCAGGACGTTCGCAAGCAGCTCCACACTGCCATAGCCCCGCAAGGTTCGTCATCTCAAGCCTCGGGCGCTCAAATGAACCAATTGTTCGTCTCCATGGACGGGGACGGAAACGGGTCAATAAGCAAAGATGAATTTGAAGCCTTCATGAATAATCTGGCGCAAACTTATACGGCAAAGGGAACTCCTCCGCAAAACGCGGAATCCGCTTTGCAGGGCGGGCTTTCTCTTGAGGCTTAAAGTATAATATTTTTGTATGCAAATACCGCGGACACCCCGCGGTATTTGCATTGTCGTGCCAGTTATTTTTCCTACACCTTGTTGACGTTGTGACTAACACATGATTGGCCAAACCGTTGCCATAGTAGACCGCCCCAAGCAGGAAGAACTCCTCCCGGTCGTGACATTTGTCCCGGGACTCCAAAGGCATAGAGCAATCGACGCCCTGCTTTCCTTTTTGTCAGTATGTCACCATGATTGCTATAACAGAATCAGGCTTCCTGATCTTCTTTCCGCTGAACATGAAACCCGGTGCCTGCGTCTTTTGGACGACGTCATTGGGGGTTACTTCCATGTTGACAATTTGAAATTATCCGTCCAGGCAGATATCTGCGATACCGCGCACTCAATCGTAGCCGGTTTATCCGCCGAACATGCGGCCTTTCTGAAAGACCGATTGTTGAAAATATGCGGCGACGACGGGTATCGCCTGTATTGGAAAGCGTTTGAAGACGAATCGTGTCTCGAAGAAATCTCCCGGTATGAAAACAGCTCGGTGAGCGTACTGCAATTGAAGAAATCAATTGATTTCGCCGCAGTCATTATTGCCTTGGCGGTCTTGTACGGGTGTGGAAATGATTTCTACGAGAGAATAGCCGCCTTGGACGACGCCATGAGCGCAAAATTCAAGACCGGAGTTCCTGGTGACGCGCTCGGGCTTTATTTGTGGCCTTTGGATTTTTCTTTTGCGCAAAGCGAGGATCCCGAAGCCTTTACCGAGATAACCGACGAGCACAGGGCCCTGCTCAAAGCCGTTCGGTCCATTAGTCCTGATGTCAAGGTACAGGTATGCGCCGAATCCCTTGTATGGTCGCGGGACATCATAGCCTGGGTGAGCGACGACTACGATTTGTTCGTCGAGCCCGCCGGCAACGTCCCTCCGGTCAAGTTCGGGTGCGGCATGCTCAATGAAGGCGGTAACATAATTGCGGGAACGGCAAACGATAAATTCATTCTGCTTCCGCAAGGAACGCTTCCCGATGTTTCATCCGAAGTTTCCTTCCGCTACGAAATGGACAAACGCAATATCCAAACCTATGTGCTACCGGAAGGTTTCATCTGGTCGCGAAATCCCCGGACGGGCAAAGACTATGCCCTGGATTCAATACATATCGACGCGGTCATAAATTTCATACCGTCCGAATGCACGCTTGACAACAGGCCGAAACTTATCGTCGATCCCTACTATTTTGCCATGATCCAAGGCGCCCCTGACTTTACCCGGCTGCTTTCGGAGCAGTCGATCGCGGAGGCCGACATCGTGATAGTTGACACCAGAGAACTCTACCTGAATTTGCCCAACTTCAGCGTTCTGCCCGACCGCAGCGGCACGAAGAAGTTTCTCTTCAATAAAGACCAGGGGTACACACTGCCTCGCCTCGCCCTGAAACCGGGCCTGCTGGTTCAGCCGGACATCGAAATTGCGGCCATGGCGAGTTCTCTCGGCTCAATTCGCTGCGCCACAAACATGCTGCCCGGCTCATACGTCAAGAGTGAGAGTTCCCTGACGATTGCGGTTTCGGACACGATACCACCCGAAACACGAAGGCTGCTCAACGGGCAGATCCATGTCGGCGCCCCACTCGTCACCTGCTTGTCCCGATTGTTCGTGTCGCATATTGCAATTCAGCCCGGCCCCAAGGGTATTCCGTGGGAGTTCGACGAGTTTTCGCGAACCGCCTATTTTTATTATTCGCCACGGCAGGTGTCAAACCCGGAAGTTTGTGTGGGCGGGATCGCTGACTGCATGAAAGCGTGTGCGGAAACCTTGAGCAGGCGGCTGGGAATTGATACCGATCCGGATCATGCCTGAGTGCTCACGGGAAATTGCAGATCTTCTGCGAAACGTGGGTCAATTGTATCTTCCATTTTTTGTTCACTTTTCGGTACACTTCGGTCACGATGAGGTTGTTCTTGAGTATCGTCTTGTCCCGTACTATTTCCTCTTCGACTTCCGATATTGCAAACGCCATGGATTCGTCTTCGGCGATGAACGGCTGGTAGGAAAGGATGACATAGGATTTGATCAGGTTTTTCTGATTTGCCATGTTCTTCACCACGTCTTCCATGTCCATTTTCGTTCCGGTCGACGTGATGAGCTGGTAGTTTTTCACGCACAGGTTCATCAACGCTACGGTATCGTTTCTGGACAACGCTTCGATTCTGCCGATGAGCATTTTCTTCAGGTCGGATGATGTCGCATCCACTGCATGAGCGTTTGCACAGACAAGGCACATGATAACGACGAATAGGATTGATTTGAATTTCAAAAAGCCGCCTCCCGGGTTTATCCACAAGGCCCCTCTTGACAATATACGGTTATTCCTATGAATTGTCAAATTCCTGATGAAACCGACCATTGGTACGGAAGAGCGCTTCAGAATCCAATCATGATTCGCGGTAGACTTCCGGCGTCGGTCGGGAAACAGCAAAGGCCATACCACTACCCTTTCTTAAAGCAACGGAGAATTCAATAGAGGCTCATAATTCAGACAACCATTAAGGTTTGATTCCATTCTTCTTCAACATCGGCGTGGGGCGCTTGTTTGAAACCAAGCATCTTTTCAATAACAATCTTCACTTCCCGTTCAATCTGCGGCAGTGACGGCTCCTCTTCCAGTTCCGGACTGTATCCATCCGTGATTGCTATCGCATTCAATTCTTGTTTCCTGCCAAGCAGTTGATATCCTGTGTCGTTTGTCTCATCCCATACCGCAACACCGATGTTGGGATTGTTTTCCAGGTTCTCCACCGTTCCGGGGCAAAACCATCCAGCCACCCAAATTTGGGTTTCTGACGCGATGCTGATTTTGGTCGCAATGCTCATATGTGGAATGCCTGATTGATCCGCGGTTATCAGAAATATATGCCCGGATTTTCGGCCAATATCAATCGCCTTCCTGAGCACGTTCTTTTTCATGACAATTCTCCTTTCAAAACCTTGCGGCCTTTTCCCGCGCTTTTTGACCATTTCCCGCCGCTTTTCAATCTCTCCGCCCCTTCTTAATTAATACGGAATCTAAAAGGCGATAGTTGCCTATTATTTCCTTGAAGGCGAACTAATAAAAAACCATATTCTAACCACCTAACGCTTTTGATGAAAGCCGGAAATCCTTATTTCCAAGCCATCAGCCTATTATTATCAGTAAAGCGATTAACGTCCTTGCACTAATTTGATCCCCGCAAAGGGCCAGGTATGAATTCCAAGCCAGAAAAAGCTAGAAAAGCTTCCCGCCGCCCGGAAGGAAGAAACAAAACTCCCAAAATCCTTCCTGCTTTGCTTCACGGAAAGATCGACTCCGCCGCGCCCCATGAGGGGGCAGACAGCGACGCGAAAAACTTCCCGAGGCTCATCGTGGGCATTGGCGCGTCCAGCGGCGGTTCCGCGCCTCTTTTGGAAATTGCCAAGACGCTCAGGCCCAACCAGGGTATTGCCGTTGCGGTGATCCTGCACATTGAGCCGGTTGGCGGCAAGAACCCGACACTTGCCGCTCTTTCCGGAGTGTCCGCGTTTGAGGTCATTGAAGCAGCAGAAGGCATGGAGGTCAAGGCAGACCATCTATACGTGGTGCCTCCGGGAAAATACCTCGGGCTTCTCGAGGGTAAGTTCGTTCTTCAGGACATTTGCATCTGCAAAGGCATGCGCCTGCCGATCGACCATTTTTTCTGCTCGCTCGCCCTGCACCAGGGTTTTCGATGTGTCGGCGTTGTTCTCTCGGGCAAGGAATCGGACGGAACGTTCGGACTCTCTGAAATCAAGGCTACCGGAGGACGGACCATCGTGCAAGACCCGGGCGAGGCACAGTCGCCGGACATGCCGAAGAGCGCCGTTTCCGCAGGCGTGGTCGACCTTTCTCTTCCGGCGCAGCGCATCACGGATGCGATAATTTCCTGGGCAAGACTCATTAACAAGAACACTATTCCGCCTGACGAGGCTTCCGCTCTACGATCCGTCCTGGCACTCTTGCGATTGCGCGCAGGCCACGATTTCCGGTGCTATAAGCACGGGACACTCCTTCGCCGCGTCGAGCGAAGAAGGACTATTACCGGTTCCAAGACTCTCACCGACTATCTTTCCCATCTTCTGGAAAACGAAGAGGAGATAAACAGGCTCAGGAGCGACCTGCTCATCGGCGTGACCGATTTCTTCCGTCAGCCGGATGCCTGGCGCTTCCTGAAAGAAAAAATCCTTCCCAGGCTCGTGGAAAAAGCAGACTCCGGCCATCCGGTCCGTGCCTGGGTCCCTGCATGCGCATCAGGCAAGGAAGCATACACGCTTGCAATGCTCCTTGCCGAGGTCGTGGAAGAATCGGGAAAAAAGACCGCGATTCAGATTTTCGCGACCGATACCGATGAGCCGGCCCTCTCCATTGCGCGCAACGGCATCTACAGCGACGCGGACGTCAAGAGCGTGCCCGCGGCGCTCCTGCGGAAATATTTCAGCCACAAAGGCGGCCGCTTCCAGGTCGCCAAGAGAATCCGCGAGGCAGTGGTATTTGCCCCGCAGAACCTGACCAGCGATCCCCCATTTTCAAGGCTCGATCTGGTGAGCTGCCGCAACCTGCTCATTTACCTTGACCATGACGTGCAGAAAAAAATCATCGCCATGTTTCACTTTTCGTTACGCGCCGGCGGGTTTCTGTTTCTCGGCAATGCGGAAACCGCGTCCGGAAACGAAAACCTTTTCGAGACGGTCTCGAAAAAGTGGCGCATATACCGCCGCGTCGGCTCAGGAAGGCCCGCCGGACTCGAGCTTCCCATGCGGACACCGACGGAAATCCCGAGCGGCCGGTTCTCGGTTCCGGAGCCGTCGCGAAGAAACAGCCTGGCGTTTCTTGCGCAGCAGGCGCTTCTGGAACGCTTCGCCCCGCCCGCGGCCATCATCGACCGCAAAGGCCAACTTCTCTTCAGCCACGGCGCGGTTGACCGTTACATAACGGTTGCAAAGGGCGAGAGCTCTCTTGACATGGTAGAAATGGCGCGCGAGGGGTTGCGGGCCCGCCTGCGCGGGGCGATCTCCAACGCGGTATCGACAAACAGGGCCGTGACATTCAATTCCCGTGTCAAGGCCGGCAAGAAGGATGCTCCGGTCAAGGTCACGGTCGCGCCCCTGCGCGCGCCCCTGGCTGCCGACGGGCTTCTGTTGACCATTTTTGAGGAAGTCAGATCCGCTACTCCCCGGCCGCAGGCGGACGTGGCATCGCCGGACGCAGGCTTCCACCAGCTCGAGGATGAGCTCAAGTTGACGCGCGAGGAACTGCAGAGCACCATTGAGCAGCTTGAAGCGTCGGGCGAAGAGCAGAAGGCGAGCAACGAGGAGGTCATGGCAGCCAATGAAGAACTCCAGTCAACCAACGAGGAGCTGGAGACGTCCAAGGAGGAGCTGCAGTCGCTCAACGAAGAGCTCAATACCGTCAATATCAGGCTGCAGGAAAAGCTTGACGAGATCGAGGGCACGAACAATGACATGACCAATCTGCTGACAAGCTCTGCCTTAGCCACGGTATTCCTAGACCGCGACCTCAAGGTCAAACGCTTTACGCCCGCGGTCACAGAGCTTTTGAGTCTCATCACGTCGGACCTGGGCAGGCCCATAACAGACGTTGTGAAAAAGTTTACCGATGATAATCTGCTTGCCGACGCCCGCAAGGTCCTTGTTGACCTGACGGCTGTGCAGCGCGACGTTGTATCGGAAAGCGGGCAATGGTTCATCCGGCGTATCACGCCCTACCGCACCCAGGACGACCGCATCGAAGGCGTGGTCGTGACATTTTCCGAGGTAACCGAGCTCAAGCGTTCCGAAAAGGAAGTACGGAAACTTGCGGATGAAATCTGGACCCTCGCCAGGATCCCGGCGGAAAATCCCAATCCGGTTTTGCGCATAAGTAAACAAGGCGCCATATTGTACGCTAACGATGCGAGCAGACTTCTTCTGAACATGTGGGGGTGCAAGACCGGCGATGCGATTCCCGATCCGCTGCGGCAGACCGTTGCGGAAATCTTTATGGACCAGACGCAGCGCATTGATGAAATCGAATGCGGCCAGCGTGTCTACAGTTTTGCCATGGTGCCGATCCTTGATGCGGGGTATGTCAATTTCTACGGCAGGGACATTACCAAACGGAAGCGGGCGGAGGAAAAGCTTCGGGAAACCCAGCATCAGAATGAATTCCTTGCGGATATCATCCAATCTTCGTCACAGCCGTTCGGCGTGGGATATCCGGACGGAAAATTGGGGCTCATCAACAAGGCCTTTGAACAACTTACTGGATACTCGAATGAGGAGCTGCGATCCATCGATTGGGCAACGGCGCTTACGCCACCGGAATGGCTGGACAGCGAGCGGAAAAAATTAGAGGAGTTGCACGCGACGGGCGTGCCGGTCCGGTATGAAAAGGAGTATCTCCGTAAAGACATCACGCGCGTGCCCATCGAATTGCTTGTGCATCTGGTGAAAGACGCTGATGACAAGCCGTTGTATTATTACTCGTTCATCACGGACATCAGCGAGCGGAAAAAGGCGGAGAAGGCCCTGAAGGAGAGCGAGGATCGGTTCCGGACCATAGCGGAATCGCTCCCGGTCCTGATTTCCCTGAGCCGTTCCGAAGATTCAACAGTCGTATTTACCAATCCGGCCTACAACGAAGCGTTTGGGTTTAACAAAGAAGACATTATTGGCCGTCAAGGCCCTAACGTGTACTACGACCCTGCAGACCGCATGAAAATGCTCGACACAATCAAAGCGCAGGGTTTCGTAAAGAATTATCAGCTTAAGGCCAAAAAGGCTGACGGCTCGCCGATTTGGCTTTTGTCATCCGTCCAACCTATCATGTATGAGGGCAAGGCTTCGATTCTAGGAGCCTCAATAGATATCACCGATCGCAAGGAAGCCGAAGAGGCGCTGCGGGAAAGCGAGAAACAACTTTCCGCCTTGTTCGATGCGGTTTCCGAGACGCTTATGCTCATTGACATTGAGGGGAACATCCTTGCCGCAAACAAGGTGGCGGCTCACCGGCTGGGCCATGGCAACGCCGATTTCGTTGGAACAAACCTCTTTGATATGGTGCCCGCTCAATATCATGAAACACGCAGGAATCAGATTTCGGAAATGGTTCGAACGAAGAAACCGGTCAAGTTCCAGGATTCCCTTGGTGAAACAACGTTGGATCTCACGTTCTATCCGGTTTTCGACGATCATGGTGACGTCAGGCAGTTTGTCACCTTCTCTCTTGATATTACCGAACGCAAACGCGCCGAAGAAGCTCTACGCCAATCCGAGGAGCGTTATCGGTATCTTTTCAATTCGCTCATCGAAGGCTTCTGCATCGTTGAAATGATATTTGATGGAGCAGGCAAGCCGGTCGATTATCGTTTCCTTGAAGTCAATGAGGCATTCGAGGAACAGACCGGCCTGCATGGCGCGCAAGGCAAACTGATGCGCGAACTCGCCCCTGACCATGAGCAGCAGTGGTTCGATATTTACGGCAAAATCGCCATGACGGGCGAGCCTGCACAATTCGTGCAGGAAGCAAAGGCCCTGAACCGATGGTTTGAGGTGAACGCGTTCCGTATCGGCGGCAACGCAAGCCTCAAGGTCGCCATCTGTTTCAACGATATCACCAGGCGCAAGAAAGCCGAGATCGAGCTGCGTGAGAGTGAGCAGCGGCTGAAATTCCATTTCGAGAATTCCCCGCTCGCTGTCGTCGAATGGGACGCGAATTTCATCGTGACGCAATGGTCGAACGAGGCCGAGCGGATTTTTGGCTGGAAAAAGGAAGAGACGCTCGGCAAGCGAATCGACACGCTCAATATTATCCACAAGGACGATATTGCGATTGTGAACCGGACCATGAAAAAGCTCACAAGCGGCAAAGAACTCACGGTCGTTTCATCCAACCGTAACGTGACAAAGTCGGGCAGTGTCATTACATGCACGTGGTACAACTCCGTCCTCCTTGACCAGGGCGGCAAGATGGCGTCCGTCATGTCACTGGTCGAAGACGTCACCGAGCGAAGGCAGGCGGAGGAGGCAGTGCGCCAAAGCGAGGACAAGTACCGCCGCATCATCGAAACCGCAAACGAGGGTATCATCCTTGCCGGTACGGACGGAAAAATGAATTTTGTCAACAAGAAGATGGCTGACATGCTCGGCTACGGCGTCGAGGAGTTGACGGGGAAAACGGGTCTGGATTTCATGCCGAAAGACCAGGTTGAAAAGGTTCTGGCCAATCGCTCGAAACTTGGGAACAGGAAACAAGTCCAGGACGAGTTCTGCTTTCTCAAGAAAGACGGAACGCGGATGTGGACGCTTGGCAGCTCCGCGCCGATTTTGAATGAAAAAGGCGAGCACATCGGGAATCTTGCTATGCACACGGATATTACCGACCGCAAGAAGGCTGACGAACAGATCTTGAAGGATGCCGAAGAGCTGCGCCAGAATAACGAGGAACTGACTCGCTTCAATCGCGCCATGGTCGACCGGGAACTCCGGATGATCGAGATGAAGAAAGAGATTAATGAAATGTGCAAAAAGCTCGGTGAGCCGGACCTGTATATGGTCTTGGGCGATGAAAAGGGGTAAAGCAAGAGGTCATTAGCCCAGTGACTACTGGCTCTTTTTTGCCATGGTCACAATGGCGATCACATATCCGTCCGCATCCTGGACAAAAGCTTCCGAGCCCCATTCATAAGATTTGGGAGCCTGGACGATTTCGTACCCACCCTTCTTGAACCTGTCGACGGCCGCCGCGATGTCCGAAACGTCAAAGTGCGGATATATTCCCACCCCGTTCCTTTCGCCTTTGGCAAGAGGCTTTTCCCAGCCCCAGCGTTTCTCCCATAGATAGACGCCTGCATTTTCCGATTCCAAGGTAGCAAATTCGCCGGTATGCGATGTCAAGGTAAGCCCCAGGCAGTCGCGGTAAAACCTGAGTGACGCGCCTATGTCGCGCACCTCGATCAGAATGTGGTGCAAATCCGGTTTGGGAATAGCCGTTTCTCCTTGCGCGGACTCATTCTTTCCTTCCGATTTTGGCGCAGCCGTGGATAGATGCATTGCCAAGCATAGACATAGTATTGCGGCTGCATTTACGGGCAAAGCATTCTTTGTTGGAAACATAACTATAGCTCCGTTCGAGTCGTCTTTCTTCTCAGACAAAATACTTAATTATTTCTGCAAAACCAGTTTTTGTGTAACTGTGTTTTCCCCATAACGCAGTTTAATGAGCACACGGCTAACGAACCGTCAATCTCCGCACCGAAGTGATCCTGCCTGCCGCGTCGCGCGAAATCCCGATCCATGCGCCGCAGGAACGCCCGCCCGATGCGGTTGGCGCGACTTTGCGGCCATTCATGCTGTACAGATCGCTCACACGGCCTGCACCCGGGATCGCGTACCTTGGAGTATGGATTGCAGGAACCACGCCGACGGGTCTGTCGATCCGGCCGAAGAGGTCGTTGGGGTCCGTCATTCCTGCGCCGACAGCGCCGATGTCCACACCCGGGCCGTCCGCCGGATCGCCCGCATCGATGACCGGACTGCCGATTTGCGGCGTATACGCGATGCGGTAGTATTGCAGGATCGCGGCCACCGTGGTCGCCCCGCTATCAATGCTTGAGTCGGAGAAAGGGAAGGATATTGGAGGGCTGGCCAACAGGGGATTGACCGTGCCATTGATGGTCAGCATGTCGGCGCCCGAAAGCACGAGATCGGCACTGAGGGTGTATGTCTCTCCAGCCGCAATGGTGACGTTGGCCGCATCCGTTGCGGCGAAAAAAACGGCGGCAAGGGCGAATGCGCCCGCAAGGGGCACGTATCTGCATAGGGGCTTCATCGTATCTCCCGCGTTTTTATGAAACGTTCCATTTCTTTAACGTTGTCCTCATTTTTGCAAAACTATCTTTTGTGTAGTACTATTTTTTCCGCAGCGCAACTTAATTAAATAGGTCCCTGCAACGGTTCCATTTGCGTTCCATTGCGCTGTGTGTTGCCCCGGTTGTGCGGTGCCGTTTGCCAAGACGGCCACCAGCCTTCCGTCAAGAGCGAATATCGACAACGACAAACGGGAATCCCGAGAAATTCCTTCAGGAATGGCATACGATATTGTTACACCGTGAAATTTCGATCGTGACGATATCAGGAAGTTCATCATGGGCGATTTACTATCCCCCAGTTTAACCGCAAATCCGTTGGCGACCAGCGCAACGGTCGCGGGACCGGTGCTCGTGTAACCAACGATCAGTGTTCCTTGACTGCTTGCAGCGAGCGCGCCGGAAAAAAGACCGCCGCCCACGGATGCCGTGGCGGTGACAGTATAGGAACCATTCGGCCTGAGATCGGCGATCACGTCTTTGTGGGTTCCGGCACTTGACGATGCATAGGTTACATTTCCGGAAATGTAGGGATACTCCTGCGTCGCAAAGAGCAATACCCGCTGCGTTGAACCGTCGGCAACCTCGATTCCTTGAGCGGCCCCGACGCTCGCGGCAACTGACCCGACGGGGGTCATTGCGGTCGCGGTCGAAGCAACCGCCTGAAACACATGCAGGTAGGTATCATCTGTCAATCCGCTGGCCGTCACTGTGTAGTTCTTTGATATGACCTGATTTTCGCTGGTATCAGATACCAGTGCCGTCACAGCGCCGGAGGGAACGACCATCTGTCGTACAAACAGCTTGCTGGCGCCCTTGGCCATGGTGAACAGGGTTCCATTTTGCGTGGGCGTACCTGCAAAATTCATGTTAAATATCTGCTTGATACTTGCAGCGGCGGTTCTCACCTGATCGTGCAGAATGATAAGATTTGAGCTTCTGAGAAGCACAAGGGATCTGACCGCCTTCTTCACCGAATTAGTATTAATCGTGCCGCCGGCTTGACGATATGCATCGGCGAAATTTGTCTGGCCGTAAACCCAGTCGCCATTATCAATGAACTTGCCGATGCTCACACTGTCGCCCCAGTAGCCCTGTCCCGGCGGATAGGTAATAAGGTTGCCGGCGCCGCGGTCATCGAACCCGATTGTATTATGCCATGGTAGCGTCGTTCCCACGCCATAGCCGCCGCCGTTCTGGATCAGATAGTCGGCCCCGCGCTGGATGGTGAAATGTCCCTGGTCCTGATGTTGATGATCGCCAAGAATAGGGCTCGCAACCAAACTTACCCACACGGCTTGCGTTCCCCAATCGGTTCTCGCGTACAATGGTCCCGACAGTCGCGCCAGAAACGACGGAACAAATGACGTCTTGTAATCGCTTGACAACCCGGCAGGTGGTGTCTGTCCCATATCTGTGAGCCACTGACGGGCGAAAGGGACCATAGGATGGTTGGGCATATCATTGATAAACTCGGTTGCAACCTGGCCATACGGGGGTGCTGCAGCAGGCAGCGTTGACCAATCCCCGCCATCATAAAACGTAACGCGATCCGGTTTTGTGCCGTGAATCATTGCCGGGATCAAACTGTCGGTCCACGATAATCCGGTGAGCAGATCCGGACCTCCGGCGTATTTGAGGAGCGAAAAGACATGCAGGATATCGGTAAAAGTTCCCACATCATAGTCTCCCTGGAAACCATAGGCGCCCGGGATCTTGTTTTTAAGGGCATTGACCGTGCTCTGCGCAAGTGTCACGGTGTAGTTCTGCCACTCGACCGCACGGGTGTTTTCGGGTTGTGTTCCGTAGCCGGTGAAAAATACCGGTTCCAGAAAACCTTCGATATAATAGTTCCCGATATCACCGACATGTTCGTACCCGAATTGCTTGTACCAGTCAAGCCTCGCATTCTGGACATTGGCAAATTCCGTTTTCAGATCAGGGGTAAATTCAGGAAAACCGTAAAAAGCATCATAGCCCTCGGCCAGACCGGTGCCAAAGGCCCGATTCGGATATCCCGGACCGTCGGCCTGCGATGCATTGAGACCGCCAAGAAAATTTCCTGTTTGTTCGTAATGATTGGACATGAAACTCACAAATACGGCCTCGCTTCCGGATGGCGCACTCGAAAAGGTCACTGCGTTATTGGTAATGGTAAATGATGTGGTAGGGTTCACGGCGGCAGGGACTTTTACGTAATAAACAGCCCCGATCGCCGGATGATTATTTGTCAACCAGCGCATCACCCATGTGTCATTCGTTACGGGGTCGCGGTATTCCATCTGATAGTCGGTTGCAGCGTAATTGGCCGGGCCGCCTGACGTATTGCTGATTCTGAGAATCGGTGCGAATACTGAATTGCCACCTACCTTTATGACATCTTCCACGCCGGCGTAGGTAACTGCGGCCTCGGTGACCGGCGCGTGCATGACCTGGACCGTTGTACCCGGCATGGGGGTCATGGGCAAGGGGAAGCTCGTCGTTGCACCGTCACCCAATCCAATGAACTGGTAGTTCTCAAAGTAGGTGCTGCCGTAACCACCGAAATGTCTCGAAAGGACTTTGGCCAACCCCAGGCCCTTCTCCGCATACTTTGTGCTGTCGGCAAGGCCGTTTTTTTTTGCCACCAGGTAGGCCAAGGCATACTTTTCGATTGCATCCCTCCATCCCCACCCGGCATATTCTGCGCCGATCATCGTGTTCAACTGATCATCGCATGTTTTCTTCAGTGCGATCCAGTCGCTGCCGCCCAGGGCCAACTGGTTGATCTGGGCTGTCGTGAAAAGATACGGGTGGGCCGCACGGACCGTACTCACCATTGACAAAAGGACACAGAGCAACACAGCAGCACAAGTCGTCTTTGTCTTGACGGTTGATTCTTCAGTCTTGAATTTCATGGTCCATCCTTTCGAGTAATGTTGACCGCTAATCCTATTTAGGGAGCATTAGTTTCTTGGAACAATCTTTTCCTGCAAAATTCAGCCGCGCGACGTAAACCCCGGAAGGCGTGCCGCCCGTGTTCCAGGAATAGGTAGCTGCAAGTCCATGGTTACCTGCGGCAAGCCCAAACCGGCGGTCAGCCGTCAGTCTGGCAACTATCTTTCCGGACGAACTAAAGATGTCAAGCTCCGGGATTCTTCCGTCATTGACGCCTGATACCTGAAACCTGATAGATGTCTTGAACCGACCAAGTTTTGCGCCAAGCTGTATCTCTCGATCCCTATTCCCTGAACCCTGACTCCCGGCCCTGACTCCCGACTGCTCCACCTTGACCGAGGGCATTACATAACAGTACGCTTTGTATTCAATTTCGCTCCATGCCGGTGCCTGGGGGAATGGATATCCGGGATATAATTGATGGCTTAGGGGCGCGAACTGCACGCGGATACGCACGGCTGAATGCCCGTGCGTCAACTGCCGGGGAATGAGGAATTCGTCTTCCCTGAACCGGCGACTGGACGTTTCCACGGTATGCACCGGAGGGTCCAACTCCCCGCTTGGATTTGAATAGATGCATGTGTTTGACCCGGCCAGATACCAAATGCCCGCGTATTTCCATTGCGTTTGTCCTTGATTTCCGGTATCCGAAACGTAAACCACGGCACGCTGGTTCGGATACTGGTAATCCAATGTGCGGCGCAGGAGAACGCCGTAATTGTCAGGCCGTAGAGCTACGACAAACTCCGAAGTCCCGGTGGTTGTGCGGCCGGAATCCGTGCTGGTCACAGCATTGGTCCCAAGTCCGTCCCAGGCGGAGGTGAGACTTATCGGACCTGATGCGGACGGTGAATTGTAGGAGTGAGCTTGTTCGCTGGCCAGGTTAGTAATATGAATGGAATCCGTGGGAACCAGCGATGCTGCCGGAAGGCCGTACCAATATGTAACCGATGAATAATGTTCGGTGCCGGCATCGGTCCCGCCGTGTTCGAACTGAATGAGTGCGTTACGGCCGAAGGGCATGAGGTCGGCGATCAAGAACCGGTACGCCGAGTTGATCCGGTCTTCCGCAACCGTTGTGGCCCAGTCTGGCGCACCAACCGGATGGCCTGCGAAGGGGATGGTCATGTTAACTCCGCCCCAATAATTTCCACCTCCGCCCCATTCCTCTGTGCCGGTTCCGTAGGCCTGAGGCGAACGACTGTCGTCAAAGAAAAACCGCGGATCCCCCTCAAGGGTAGTAATGACGCCTGCCGTTGAAAAGATAAACGAGGTGCCGACAAAACTGCCTGACCAATCCCCTCCGCCTTCCACTGTTTTTGTATCCAAAAATACCAAGTCCTGACCTGGTATTCCGGTACCGTGATCCTGATAGGTGGCGTGGAAATATCCGACGCGGTTCAGAGAATCAGTAAAGGGCTGGGTGCGAATGTTCCATTGAATGCCGGTAAAGGCCGAGGTGTCGTGGTTGACTAATTCAAATCTTGCGTTGCGGAAGAACGGCATGGGAAAATAACAAGCCAGTGTAATCTTGTTGGTGTCAAACCTGACACTGACCGGCAGGGCTTTCACCAGGTACTCCGCATTCGACCGATTGTAAAATGATCCGGTGCCGTAAAAAAGGTTAAGCGGCGCCTCGACAGAAGGATAGGTCCGGTTATCCCAGGTGATGCGGATAAAGACCCTGCCCAAAGCAATGGCCTCGGTCTTGGGCGCGGAAAAGGAAAGCGCCCGTACTGTGGCAGACCCACTTGACAAAACTGTTACGATCACGCTGTCTTTGGCTTCCAGATTCAATGAACCGCTGGTCAGCGTAACACCGGCGGTACCGGCAGGAGGCGCGATGTCCGTGCCTGCCCGATTAAGCAGGTTGACAACAGCGGAATCAGGCGGCGTGGAAAAATCAAAGGGCCGGATCGGTTCGGAAAGCAGGGATGTGTCTGCATAGAGGTGGTAAATGTAATATCCCGTACCATAACAGGTGCGGCCATACGCCATACGGAACGTACTGTCAAAGGGAATGGGAACCCACATGAGATCCGCGCCTTTGGTGACGGACGAGGTCCAGGTCAGCGGGTTGGGAAACACGTTGGCAGGCAGGAATGTGGAATTGGAGACCGGTGTATTGGGTGTGGCGGTGCTGCTTTCCTGGACAATATGGTCAATGCCGTTCACTTCGTAATGCCAGGGGCTTCCATGCCAGAAATTGTACCGGGAGAAGTAAAGGACGCCCCGGCCGGCCACGTCCAGCGTGACGTTGAAACTATCCGATTCCTGGTACAGGAAGTGGCTTGCGTCAACGCCTTCATTCCCGCCTGCCCGGTCATAGGTGCTTCGCATGTACGCGCGCGTGCCGATCCGTTGGTACGGAAGCTTGTCCCATTGCCGGTAGGCATCCAACCCGACCGGCATCACCGGTGGATCGCCATTCGAATGGCCGAATAGACAAAGTACGATAGCGGAGAGAATCATTATTCGCGGCAACATACCCGCGCCCCTTTTGCCAATCGATTCAGCGAACCGAGGCGATTCTTGATATAAGGGAGTACTGCGCATTGCCTGCCTTGACGATAAATACTCCTTGACCGCACCTTGACCCGTTCTGCAACACTACCTTGCCGCCGGACCCTGACTTTATCAATGTCGCATTTCTGACTCTTTTTCCGGCAATGTCGAAGACCGATATTTCGCCCGGAATTCCATTCTTACAAAATGCGCCTGACACGCCTTGTGCTCCGGGTTTAATGTCGCGGAGTGTCGAGGAATTCCCGAATTTTCCGAAAAGGTCTGCCGGATCGTTCGCTCCTGCGCCGACCGCCCCGATGTCGACGCCCGCCCCGTCGGCCGGGTCGCCTGCGTCAATGAGCGGGCTTCCGGCATCCGGCATGTAGCGGTTTCGGTATTCGGCGAGCACGCTGGAAACCGTGCGCACCCGTTTCCAGACGTCGGCCTGATTGACGGAATAGGGAATGTCGATTCCGACCTTGAATTTCGGATTGACCTGGCCGTTCACGCCGCCCAGATCGTGAAGTCCATACCCCGCTGCGCCTTCGGCAACGCCGTCGACCAGGAAATTGCCGTAATTGTTCGGCTTGCGGCCTTTGGGATTATAGAAGCAGTTGTAATCCGTCTTCAGGACACGTGCTGCGGAATCCTTCTCCCCTCCTGTCAAGTACCGGTCGACCAGGTTCACGGTGCTGTCGTTTGCAAAGCCGGTAAAGACATTGTTCGTCACCTTCGACACCATGGTCCCCTTGGAAATGCAGATGCCGGACGCGGGCAGCCATGCCGTGCTGCCGCCGGCGTCAAAGGTGTTGTTGTAAATGGCGATGTCGGTCTGGGGCGTGTATAGCCAGATTCCGGCGGCAGGATCGCCAGGCGTTTCAGGCTCCACAAAAATATTGTGGTGGATCTTTGTGCCGGTAAGCGCGGTGCGCAGCCATTCATGACCGCAGTTGATGATGAGATTGTAGCGGAATTCTCCGCTTACGGTTTGCACGGGCCACGATCCCTGGCGGATCACATTATGTTCACAGAGCATGGTGTCGTTTCCGTAAAAATTAAAATTCATTCCCTGGCTCCAGCCGCCGTGATAATCGTGGTTGCTGTAGTTGCCACGGATGGTAACGTTTGTGCAAAATTCGAATCGCGGGCCTATTCGCGGGCCGATGAAAATATTTCCATCAGCGTCCGTGCTACCACCGACGAGCCATCCGTGCATATTGTGAACATAGAGGTACCCCGCTCCGACGTTGTTTCCGGAAAACACTTTTGAACCGGACGAATTTCCTGAAAATTCCATGAACGGAGAACGGGCCGGATTGCTTGAATCATAGGCGATGAACACATTGGCCCTGAATTCGCAATTCCTCACGCTCACGGTTCCGCTGCCGTTGACATCGTATTTCTGGCCGCCAGTCCATTCGAACACCGTGTTTTCCAGCGTGACTGACCCGCCCTGCGTAGAAACGTTAATTCCCAGCGCCTTTGCGACCGCGGTGTCGGGAATCACATTGCCGGGCACGGCAAGACCGGTCACGAAACAATTTTTGACAATGATGCTGCCGGTCCATCCGTTCGCACTTGTCACCTTGAACCCGTTTCCCTGTACGATCGCGTCCTGCCAGTCAAGGTTCTGTGCCCCGGAAAGCACAATGTCTGCGGTCAAGGAAACGGTTTTGCTCTTAACGGGCATTGCCGCCACGGTCACAAACACGGTTTCAGCGCTGTTCACGACGATGTTGCCGTAATTCAGGCTTTGGGTTGTGAGACAATGGTTGCCCAGGCTAAGGTCAGTCATGATCGCCTCAAAGTGATTGTACCCGCGCGAATGGCCGTCGATCGCCTTTTGCACGCCATCGGCGAAGAACCGCACCTCTGCCGCCTCCTGCTGGCCGTCGAGCCAGAGGTATCCGTTGATGTCTCCTGCGTCGGCAATTACTCGCATAGGTATGCCCTGTGTAAAGGTCATGCCTGACCCCGGGCATTTGACACGCGTGTATGTTTGAGCGAACGTGGTCGACAAGAACCCCGCGAGCAGACCAAACGCTATTGTGAAGAAGACTCTTTTTTCAAACACCATGATTGTATTCCTCCTTTGATGCCTACATTGCCAGACCGGGAATTATTGGCATATTTGACAGAAATTAATTAAACAAAGTATACTATGCTCACCTATGAATATGTGCCATAAATGGATTAATTGAGAAATATATCGTTTAATTTATTAAACATATAATGACCTGTTTCTGTACAGTTTCGGCGCCTATCAGGTATATTATATTGTACCATGGATTCAATCTTTTCCTACACCGATTTTCGCAAATTCCTAGCTGATTATTACCAAGAAAAGAAGGCCCTGCGGAAAAGCTTTTCCTACCGCTATATCGCGGGCAAAGTCGGGTTCAAGTCAGCCGGTCATTTTACGCAGATTATTACCGGTAAAGCGAATATCTCCATTGTGCTCATCGAACGGTTTGCCGAATTTCTGAAATTGAAAAAACGCGAATCTGACTATTTCCAATGCTTGGTCCTTTTTAACCAGGCCAAGAACCACGAGGACAAAAAGCGCTACTTCGGCAGGATGACGTCATTTCACGAAGTGACCGTACGGATCGTTGACGCGGCACAGTACGAATTCTACGACAAGTGGTATTATACTGCTGTCCACGAGCTGCTCGACTTCTACAGATTCAAGGGTGATTACAAGGAGCTGGGCAGGCAAATCGAACCCACAATCTCGCCCGCAGAAGCACAAAAGGCCGTTGAACTGCTTACCGGTCTCGGATTCATCAGGAAGGACGCTCACGGATACTTCCGGAAAACCAGCGCAGCTATTTCCACCGGCATATCCGCGCCTTCGCTGGCGGTCAACAGCTTTGTACTCAATTCGCTCAAGCTTTCGGCCGAAGCCATAGATCGTTTTCCGCGCGAGGAACGTAACTTATCATGGCTTACCATGAGCCTTTCAAAGGAAAGCTATGACGAGATCATCGAGGAGCTGCGTGCATTCCGTCGACGCGCCCTCGATATCGCGAGCCATGATCCAAATGCAGACCGGGTGTATCAATTCAATTTCCAGGTTTTTCCTGTTTCGAAAAAGCAGGACCGCTAAGCCATGAACAAATTACTGCGATTAATGTTCATTGTCTGCCCAGCCGCCCTGCTTTTTTGCACCCCCGGGCTTCAGGCAACGGGCGGTGGGTCCGAGGGAGAAGCAAGGAACGCTTCGGTGGCAGGCCAGGTGTTCTACCAAAATGGCGGGATGCCCGCCTCAAACGCGGCGGTGATTCTTCGTCAATCAAGATTTCTCGCGGATACCGGCGCAAGCGTGAAGGCCGTCGCCATCAACGACACAACGGACGGCGAGGGCAGGTTCCGTGTGGACTCGGTTGACACGGGCGAATACGCGGTTGAAATAAACGACCGACTCGGCAGCGCAGTATTACTTCATACATTGGTAGGTCCAAAAGACACGCTGGTGTGGATCGGCCCAGACACCCTGCGGCCCACCGGAACGCTTCGCGGCACCATCGCCCTTCCGCCGGGATCATCTTCCTCGTTTGTGTACGTTCAGGTGTACGGCCTGCAGCGCATCGCACGTATGGATTCATCCGGAGATTTTATCTTCGGCGACATGCCTGCAGGAACGTACGTATTCCGGATAACGCCCGGAGCTGCTACCGGGTGTCAAGCCCGCGATTCTTCCGGTATCGTGTTGCCTGCCGGGGCGTCCCGCGATATCGCGCCGATCGCACTATACACATTTTCGTCCGAACAATATTCCTCATGGCGGTTCGCGGACACCATCATGATCAATACGACATCCTCAGGCGCTGCCGTGCCCGTGACGCAGATTGACGTTCCTGTCCTTGTCAGGCTGGATAGTTCATCCCGTGTTTTCAGCCGGTCCGCAAATCCGGCTGATGGCAAGGACATAAGGTTTGCAAAAAGTAACGGCACGCATTTGTCGTACCAGATTGAACGGTGGGACGAGGCACTCAAGAGAGCCGAAATCTGGGTGGCGCTCGATACGGTACAAGGAAACGATTCGACCGATTTCATCGTGCTGTATTCCGGAAAAGACGGAATGTCATCGTGGTCAGACGGCAGCAGCGTATTCGATTCCAAAAAGGGTTTTGCCGCAGTGTGGCACCTTGGCCCTTCGCTTGACGACGCAACCGGCAACGGGAACAAAGGCACAAGCTCTGGCTCAACGATTGCCGAGGGCGTGATCGGGCCTGCGTCGGTTTTCAATGGTTCATCTACCATCATCATAGATTCGTCAATGACGCTGAATAGGGCCAAAAGCGACGTTACGATTCTCGCCTGGCAGAAAAGCAGCGGAGTATATGCCAACGAGAGAATGCTCTTTGAACACGAAGTCTGGCCGGATACCGGCGATTACGCGTTCAGTACCGTGAATGAGAGAGGACTCTCGTTCGACTTTCCATCGGCCCATGGAGAAGTCCGAAGCCATGATTCGCTCATCAGCGACAATCGCTGGCATATGGAGGCGGTCTCCTTTAACGATGCGATTGACACGGGCACAATCTACCACGATGGACGCGCGATAAAGGCGGACACTGTTCGTTCGTCAATTTCATCCGGAACCGGACGAAGTTTTCTGGGGTCTCGCGGGGGCACCGAACGGTTTTTTGTCGGGACCATGGATGAAGTGTGGATCCTCGCCCGGCCACTTTCATCAGACTACATCAAGCTTCTTTACGAAAACCAGCGTCCGGATCAGACCCTTCTCAGGCCGCGCTGATCGTGCGCCTTTTTACTTGATAATCACCCGCCGAAGCGTTTCATGTGGCCCCTGTGCGTTTGTCAGAAAAGAATGCACTTCTGGCTGAGCAGGGCATAAATATTGCCGTTTCCATCCTTTGCCACCATCCTCACAAAGTAAACTCCCGGGGCGCACTGTGCCGGGCCCCAGCCAATGGAATGTCGCCCTTTTTCGGATCCGGTTTCGTGGAACTGCCGGACCATTCGGCCGGCCGGCGTAACGATATCTATTTCGACAGCGCCATTGTCAAACGGCAACGAATACTCGAGTCGGGCGCCGCTTCGGCATTGCTTCATTGTGATCCCCCGGTCAGGCTGCGGGGACGCGTCAGCCTTTCGCGTGACCGCGCTGACGTTGGAAAGGTTTACCTGAAGGAAATCCAACTGAGTGCCCGGGGTCAGAAAGGTGATTCTGACATCATTGTTTCCCGAAAGGGAACGTGACGAAACGATCTTCTTGCCGCGAAAGACGCCTGATGTGGCGGGAAGGCTGACCGTATCATTTTTCCCGGCCAGTGAAATCACGAGGCGATTGTCCGCTCCGGCCGTTGAATAGCGGACGAACAGGTCGTAGGCTCCATTGGCAAAAAGCGCGTTCTTCCATGTAAGCCAATCCCCTGCTTCGGTTCCTCCGACATACCATCCTGCGTCTGGCGCCGAAAGCGGCCACGCGTCAAGTTTTCGTAACGAAAAGGACCCGCCTGCGTTCGTGTTCGACTTGTTGTAGAACGAATCGCACGCCTCTGCCTGAAAACGCCTGGTTTCGGTCTTTTGATCGAGAAATTCTCGCACGATCTCAAGATATTGGCTCGGAAAGTCCCAGGAAGGGCTGCGGTAAATGCCCGCACTTTCCCTTATATCTACATATCCTTCCTCAATCATGATATCTGCCTTGACCGAAACGCTCGAATCCAGAAATTGTTTCAGCCGTGCGCCGTGACCGCGGTCGAAGGTGGCCCCATGCGCTTTCGGAGCACCGACCGAGTCGAATATCCCGAATCCCGGCACGCAGACGCCGACGTCAACAGTGTTCCAGGTGAAAAAGGTCCCTGCATTGCCGCAGCAGAACCAGTTCTGCACGCCGTCTGCTTCAGCCCCCGTGATGCTGGAATCTCCTTTGCGCCATGAATTGTCTATAATCACGAACAAATCTTTGTTATACTGCACCTTGAAGCGTTTCTTGACTTCACGCAATACCTTGGAAACATTTTTCTGCAAATTGATTCCGCCCGAACCCCAGCCGACCCAGACAGGCTTACCCTCGTACTGGAGCTGAGACTGGACAGGCATAAAATCAAAGAACCGCTTTACGCAGAGGTCCCACATAATCCGGATCATGGTTGTCGTGTCCGACCAATCGATGGTGTCATGACCAGTTATGTTCTTGAATGTCCCAAGCCACGCTCCGCAATCCTCGAATTGGCCGAATTTCATGAACGGGGAAATTCCAGCCCTGGCAAGCGCAGGCATCAAATTGGTCTTCAGCGTGTCCCATTCGCGGCTTTCCGTTACCGTTGCCCGTGTCAGGATCAGGGAATTGCAAATTCCCGCATACATGAATTCTTCAAAAATATTGTCCCACCATCCTCTGGTGAAATCGTTGTACGGTTCGTAAAGGGTGGTTTGGACATAGGGCGAACCCGGAAAGATGCTGTTGCCGCTAAGCTCGTACAGCGGCGACCATATAGGCGCGTAAAGCGGGGCGCCGGTCGCCTGAACGACGGCCCGCAGAGGAGGAATGGAATCAAAGGTCTGGGCCAGCGATTCCGCCGCAAAGAGGATACAAACAAAGTAGCTGATGAACAAAAAAGACTTTCCCAAAGTGTGCCTTCCCTTCCAGGACGATACGGAACGGTCAGTAGCGAACAATCGTCTCTTATCCGGAATTCTCAGCAATACGATAAGATCGCTCCGCACGTCAGACGCGATGGTTTTTGCTCCGGGTCCAGAACGAGGCCTTTAAAGGCAAAATCATATGCATAATCCTTTGCCTGGACAACAACTACCGTATATGTCCTTTGCGTCAATGGCAGCGCGGTGATTGTTGGTCCCGTTTACGGCCATACCGCTCCTTTGAGTATCAATAGGAATTCCTTACTATTGTTCAGCCGGATTGGGTACGCGATCGGGCCTGATCTTAACCAAATAGACTTCTCTGGAAAGGTCACCTTTTTTCCAGACCTGCACTCTCCCCGGGTTGACCCGCACGTTCAGGACTTGTTTCCCCGTCATGTCATACACTGCGACAATGAGGGGCATTCCCTGAAAGTGCCTGGGGAGCACGAACCGGTCCCCAGACACGAGCATTGACGCGGATGTTGCGGAAGGGCCGGCCATCCGCGCACCATTGTCAAACCGCGTCGTGCCGGTTGCAAAAGCCTTTGCAAAGGAATAGTATTCAACCGGCGCAAGCGAATACCCCTGCGGCGCAGATCCGTCGTTTGTCAATATGATAATGGTGTTCGTTCCCTTAAGCCAGCATTGGGGAACGAAAAGCCCTGGCTGATTGGTGATCTGTCGACCCAGGCAATGACCGTTCACCCACACAACGCCCTGACTGTTCGTTGTGACTGTTCCGTTGAGCGTCCAGGTTTCGATGGCGTTGACCGGCGGGGTATAATTGAAGTCCATGCGCCAGAGTTTGGGCTTGTTATCGTTCGGCGCGTTTGCGCTCGCTGCCCATTGGCTGCCAAGCAGGGCTGTCCAGGATGCCGGCGCAATAGTACCCATCATCGGGCTTTCGGTCACACCCTCGAAACCGCCCCTAAACCGCCATCCCGTGACTGCTGTTCCGTTTATGGAAACAGTGCCGAAGATACCTGACCGCCACATGTTCTGTGCACCCGTGGCATAAGACCCGAATGCCTTGTCTCTGTTGTAATCAATGGCAAGGAGGGCAATCGTATTGATACCCTTCACAAGCTGCATCTGGGTGCTATTATGACCGACGTATTGGCCATTGACAAATAGTATGTACTCGTCTTGCACATTAGCAACGCTCAGCGTCGCAGCCCCTGCCTGTGCCGCTGTATACACCGTCCGGTACCAGCCATAGCCGTTTGGCCAGTTGTAATTGGTCATGTCCTGCGGCGTAGCGCTTGATTGCCACGAGGAGTCGACGTAGGAGGTTCCCGCCTCGGCCGCCGCGCTCATCCACGTCCATCCTGAGGAAAAGCTCCGACTGACAGGCGCAATCGTCGCTGCATCGGTCACCACATTTTTTCCCTGAATCGAATACACCAAAGCGCGGCCTCCACCTGCCGGAAAATGAATATTCTGATTTTCGTCGACATAGTGCTGTCCGCACACGATGAAATTGGTGTCCATCCAGGTCCTGTTTGCCATTGACGAATTCATGATAAGCAAGCGAAGTGTTTGGTTGTTCCCTGCCGCACATTGCACTTCGTAAACAGAATCCGTCGAAGGGTAGGAAAAAAGCAAATGCGCTTTGCGCGCCGCCGCGTCCCAGGTCCATGGCGCGGCGGGCGCCGGCGTTGCCGCAGTCTTGAAGACCAGGGACAATTCCCCATTTGTCCCATTCGACCCGTAGAGCAGCAGATATTGGTCGTTTCCCAATCTCGGCATTCCAAGGATATTTGTCGCGCTGAAATCGATATTCACATTGGTTGTCAGGGGAACGTCAGAAAGAAAATACAGGAATTTGCTCGGGGCGACGGCTGCATTGAAGGTCGTGGGAACCGAGGCGTTCTTGTCTGTCCATGTCAATTTGAAGGAAACGGCCTGCGCAGACGTGTCGGTGACAAATGCGATCTTGCCAAGACTGGCACTTGAGTGAACCCAGGACCGCAGGCCCGCAGGAAGCGCGCCGATAAGCGAACCGCCGTTTGACGAAGACGAAAGCAGGTTGCCGAATGTCTTTGCAACCATTGCTGCCTGCTTTATCGGCCAATATTCCGCCCGGAACTGTCCCAGTTCGCCGATCGGCGCTCCGTAGTCATAGCTTGTTATTCGCTGGTCCGCGCTTGCCGTGTACCCGAAATTCGTGCCTCCGAGCGCCATGTACTGCGACATGCCGCCGGTCCCGGCCGCAAGGATCTTCCATACCGCCCGGTCGACCCTGATCGAATCCGCAAAATCACCATCCTGGCCGATCCAGCCGGTCCACAGTTCCGTTGCAAACCAGGGCGCGCTGCCGGCGGGAAAGGTCCCGGGATCAAACTCATTTCCATTGTTTGTCAACGACCATATGTACGGAACTTCGAGTCCAAGCGAATCCGCATTGTTGATCAAATGCTGTTTGTATGCCGCGTCAGGCGACGGCGCATAGTATTCATTTTCCAGCGCCACCGCGATCACGCAGCCGCCCTTGTGGATCTGATGCTTGGTGATTATCGGAAACACCTTTTCATAATACGCGTCAACGCATTGAAGGTATTGTGCGTTGGAGCACCGGTACGATAAAGACGGAATGTCAACGGTCCACGGTGGATTGCCGCCGAAATCGACCTCGGCGCACACGTAGGGGCCTGCGCGCACGATCGCATATAACCCGAGTTCTTCGATGAGCGACAACCATGCGTCTACGTCAAGATTGTCTTCGAAATGAAATTGCCCGTGAACAGGCTCCATCAGATTCCAATACGTGTAGAATGTGACGCAATTATACCCTGACCGCTTTATCCGCATGAGCCGGTCGCGCCAAAGCTCCTTGGGAACCCGCCAATAATCAATGTCGCCTGAAAAGACATATGCCGGATTTCCCTTGATGATAAATCCACGGCTGTTATAGGTGACAAACGGCGTTGCCGCGGGTTTTTCCCTGCTGAACTGGCCTGATACCATGGCAACTGTACCTGCTAAACTTAAGGTAATACCCGCCGCCATGAGCTTGCTCATGATCCCACGCATGATTTCTCCTTACCGGCCGCATGCCATCCTATTTGAAAACCACCAGTGCATTAGGATTTTTCTGGTTCATGTAGCACAATTTTGTCCAGCGTCAGAAATCGATCAAAAGCCTTCATCAAGTAATAATATAGCGATAGTCGCAACGCCTACCAACATTAATTCATTGTAACGTTTCCAAATCTGGGATTTAGAGAGTGAAGATTGCTGGATTTGTAATGTATTTTCATTTTCCCTTATCGAGAAAGTATCCTCCGTTGAAAATACCAATCACATTCGCAATTGCCGAACGCTGGGGCAGTAAGGGTGGATACCGCGAACTTCTGGTCACCGCTGTTCCGCTCATCCTGAGCACCGGAACCTGGTCACTCCAGACTTTCATAGACCGCATGTTTCTTGCATGGTATTCTCCGCAGGCCATTGCGGCGTCAATGCCCGCGTCGCTTTTGCAGTTTACGATTATGAGTGTTTTCATCGGCACCTGCAGCTATGCCGGCACGTTTGTAGCCCAGTATTACGGGGCAAACCTGCATAGTCGCATCGGTAAAGTAATGTGGCAGGGACTGTATCTTGCCATTGCCGGCGGTGTCGTCGTGGCCCTGTTTTATCCCCTCGCGCCGCTCCTCTTCAAGAACATCGGCCATGCCCCTGACCTTCAACCCCTGGAGATCAGCTTCTTCCAGATCCTCTGCCTGGGAAGTTTGGGCCCGATCGCGAGCGGAGTCCTGAGCGGATATTTCTCGGGCCTGGGAAAGAACTGGCCCGTGATGTGGGCAAATGTCATTGCCACGCTGATCAACATCGTGCTCGACTATCTGATGATTTTCGGTCATGCAGGGTTTCCGGAAATGGGTATAGCCGGCGCCGCATGGGCCACCGATATCGCGGGCCTGTTCCCCGTGATTTTTTACCTTGTCCTGATACTCTCCCCTGCCAACGAACAGCGGTTCGCAACCCGGTCGGCATGGAGGCCGGATCCGAAACTTCTCAAGCGCCTGCTCATGTTTGGGCTGCCCAGCGGGATACAATTCTTCATCGATGTCGCCGGGTTCAGCCTATTCTTACTTGTCATCGGGCGGCTCGGCATGACACAGCTTGCGGCAACCAACATCGCCTTCAACATCAATACCGTCGCCTTTATGCCCATGATGGGTACCGGCATCGCAATCTCTATGCTTGTCGGTCAATATTGTGGCGACAATAAGCCCGATCTTGCGCAACGCAGCGTGTATTCGGGATTCCACCTCACATTCCTGTATATGACCATTATCGCCGCGTCGTATGTGTTTTTGCCCCAGGCGTACATCTGGTTCTTCTCCCATAATGCCGATCCCGCTGCATTCGGCCCCATCGCGACCTTGACAAAAACGCTCCTCAAATTCGTGGCATTGTATTGCCTGTTCGACACGATGACAATCGTATTTTCAATGGCCGTGAAAGGCGCGGGTGACACGAAATTCGTCATGACCATGATGGTCCTTTTGTCGGTATGCGTGCTCGTAATTCCGAGCTTTATCGCAATTGTCATTTTCCACCGAGGTATCTATACCGCCTGGGTCATCGGCACAAGTTACATCATTATTTGCGGTTTCGCGTTCCTTGTGCGTTTTCTGTCCGGCGCATGGAAGACCATGAGCGTCATTGAAGACCACGAAAAGTTGCTACGGGAGTAGTGCGCAGCCTCAAACCAATCTTAATCTTTATTCCCGTCGAACGAAATGATATACTCAGATACAGGGGCGCTTGGCCTCTTCTCTTTCTGTTCCGGAGAACGACAGTTATGCCGCGAAGCATGCGACCCTTGTTTCACTTCATCAGCGGGGTCATGATATTTTTTCTCCTCCTGCTTTCCTGTTCAAGGACAAGCGCGCTCAATCCTTTGCCATACGTGCCCGTGATACGATTCGACGGGTATTTCGTTGACGGCGACCAGTTTTCTTGGCCCGGCAACCGGTCAAATCCCAACAGATGTCGTATGTCCGGCGATACTATGATGACAATGTACTTTTATTCCGAAGACTATCAGCAGAGCCCCTCGACCGGCAACGTTGGCGATCAACTCAGGCTGGATGTCTTTTTGGTTGATAGCGGCGGATATATCACGACGCACGGCGCATATTTCCATTTGTCGCGCTACAGCACGGGTCCGACAAACCTTACCTATGATGTGGTGCCCGGCGACACAATACTAAAGACCTACAGCCTGAGCATGAAGGTTGAGAATTTTTCATTCCATTCCGGGGCGCAGGTGTCTCTGAGCAATATCGGCGTTACACCCCGCTCAACAGGCGTAGGCACGCTTCCGCTTTCCATAACAAGAGGAACGATTACGGGGTCTGTGGAATAATTGCAGGGGCGAGGTCACCCCGCCCCAACCTGGCAATTTTGATGGCGACATTATACAATACAAATATGAATCGTCTTTCCTTGACCGCACTCGGGTTATTCTTTTTTGCCACAGCTGTCTGCGCCTTTGACGGGTTCCAGAATGCCGAGTGGGGCATGACTCCCGATGCTGTCAAGAAAGCCAATAACCCCGCTTCGTGGACCACGCAGCCTGCCGGGACGGAATTCCCAAAGGAGCTGAATGTCACGATCGTCATCGCCTCGCAGCAAATCGCGGGCAGGAGCGCATCGGTAAAGTACTACTTCTACGGAAACAAATTCTTCCAGGCAACGGTTAGATTCAATTTCGACAATCTCAAAAACTTCGATTTCAACTACAACGTGTACCGCAGCGTGGACAGCTACTACAAGGCCATTCGCGACCAGACCGTTACCTTCAACTTCGACATCTACGATCTTCTCCAGAAAAAATACGGAAAAAGGCAGCCGATCTTCGAGAAACTCGACCCGCGCTTCATGTTCACGGACCTGGACAAGTATTTGAAGAAAGAGCTATGGAACCTGCGGTACTATCCGTACGACTATTACAAGAAAATCATTGCGTCAGCCTATGCACGGTGGGACCATCCGAAGACCAGGATTCTCTTTTCCGTCAATATTTGCGCTACCGAAAAACGATTCGACTATCTTCTCTCTCTCACATCGCTCGACCTCGAGAATGAGATCAACAAAAAGAAAGACGAACTGCGGATGCAGGGTCTCTGACGTCCCCGCTCACCGTCTGTTGAGTACCGTAAACCGTCCCCGTTCCACATCTCCGCTCGCGCTCGTTCCCCTGAATTCGACAAGGTAAATGCCGCAGGGTACCGAGCTCACGTCAACGCGCGTCCGGTCATTCGTCGTCTGTTTCCGGACCACGAGACGGCCATGCATATCGTAAATTGACACGGTGCCGGTCCGGCCCGAGGTAATGAGCCCATCCGCGGGAATAGTACAAAACCCCTTCCCGATTGTTTGTCGTCGCGGCTCGGCGTGTATTGCGGCAGCGTTATTTCTCAGGATGACGCAGCCCGAGGCCGGAACCGGGACCCGTGTCGGGGACGAAACGATGGGTATCAGGGCAATCGATTGCTTTGCGATAGCTCCGTTATTGTCCACGCCGCCACCGCCGCTCGTCGCAACAACGTTCCAGCCAGTGCCGGAAAGCGCGTAATTCATGGCCGAGCCTGACGTATTGCAAAGCACCATTCCGTTCTGGTAATCCCTTTTGAACAATGATGCGGCGCCGGAACCGGCCACGCGCAACGCGTCAAGGCTCACAGGCACCTGACTTTGGTCTCCCAGGTCGATCTCGTACTCTGGAAACCAGCCCGGCGCGCCGGCCGCGAGAATATTGATGAAACTGTTTTCGTTCTTTATGAGCATGTACATGCCCGTGCGCCGGTACCGCTCGGATTGCGTGGAATCGTAAAATTGTGCAATGAGAATTTTGCCCCTCCCGGCAAGGTGTTTGACTGCCCGCGAAAGGCTGAGATACATGTCTGAACCGGTCGACGTACCGAAGTTTTCCAGCATGGCGCCGTCAATGGTCTCGCCGCCGGAATTTCCGTCCATCCAGGCCGGATCGTACCAGCCGGTTATCATCTGGTCCACGTTGGGCAGAACCAGAAAGTCGGCGGAGGCCGTGTGATATCGTTTGTAAATTGATTGCCAATAGCCGAGGTACTGGCCGTTCATCCACGACGCAAAATCGCCGAGTGTGGCCACGGCATATCCCGCGGGCCCGTACGGGCTCAGATACCAGTTGAAATCATGCGGAGCCGGATCGCCCGACACAGGGTGAAAAAGCCCGGAAACCATGGTTTCCACGCACACGTCGAAGAAACATCCATCATCGTGCAAGCCGGTCATCCAGCCGATCGTTGCGTCGGCCACGTAGTTTCTCCAGTCCGCGTTTTCAAGGCACATCGTCCATTGCGGATCGCCGTGCCACACGCGGTGAAGCGAATCCACGGCATTGTAATGCTGGAACATGGTCTCGAACCTGGCGCTTCTCTGTGCTATTCCCGTGCTTGCGAGCCAGGGGGCAAAATAACCGTCCCACTCCGATACCCAACCCAGTGGCGTGCACGAGGAGATGGCGGTGGTGCCGTGCGGCAGCGGACAGTCATTGTTGTTCTGCGGATTGATGCCGTTGGACAAATGATAACCCACGCATAGAAAATTCTGATTATACGTCCGGTAATCGGCAACCTGCGATGAAGACATTTTCTGACTTGCCGCATAATTCTGCGCGATGAACCTAATTTTTCCCGGTGGCTGTCCCACCAACTGGTCGGCCCACACGAGGTTGTATCTTTTCGTGGACGGCACATACCTGCTTTCAGGCAGTCTTTTGCCCATGGTCAGGGGCGAAGGGACCGTGCCGCCAGGCGGCCATGTCTGCACCTGGCAATAAGCGGGACTTTGGCACAATCCTGCTATTACCAGCGCACCGGTCATGACAAAAATCAGTTTCATTTGGTTGTTCCATCCGAAGCTATCACAGGGATGAGCCTGTATTACTATTATATATCTCTTGTCTATGTTTTTCTCACAAATTGCGCGCAAAATCGTTCCTTGAAATTGCCGTGGGTAAAACTTTTTACCGCCCTGCTCCTCAACGTATATTTGATATCTATTTTTTACATATAGTTGCTAACCGCCCTTTCACCCTTCAGGAAATCTTATGCCCGAACGAATTTATGTAGGAACCAAGCCGAATGTGCGTGATGCGCTCGGCGAAAAGATACGCGCCAGGATTATCAACGATCTCGGCATCGGCACCATAAACTCCGTACGGACTACGTCGGTGTACATTCTGAACGGTACGCTATTTTCGTCGGATCTGGGTGCGCTCGCCGAGGGTCCGCTTTCAGACCCCATCGTGCAGGATTACACCATCAACAAAACGTTTTGCGACAGTTTTGACTGGATGGTGGAAGTGGGTTTTAGGCCCGGTGTCACGGACAATGTCGGACGCACAGCCCGCGAAGCGGTTGTCATCGCGCTCGGGAGGAGTTTTCCCGAAGGGTTTTCCGTGCACACCGGGACGCAATATTTCTTTTCCGGAAACATTTCCCGAAAACAAATCGACCGCATCAGCGAAGAGATCCTGGCGAACTCGCTTATCCAGACGATACAAATCCACACAATGGACGAATGGATCAAAATCCACACCAAGGATTTTCCTGCACCCGTGGTTATCGACACGTCCACGGCCCCACTTTTTCGCGAAATCGATCTCCACGGATCCGACGATTCACTGGTAGCCATCAGTAAAGAGAATATGCTCGCCCTGTCGCTCGACGAGATGAAATGCATCAAGGATCATTTTCTTCGGCAGGAGGTCATTGACAAGAGAAAATCGTCCGGACTGCCGAGCGCGATTACCAATGTCGAGCTCGAGATCCTGGCCCAAACGTGGAGCGAGCACTGCAAACACAAGATCTTTAACGCGGACATCACCTACACCGAAGAGGGCAGGCGGCCCGTTGAACTCAAAAGCCTGTTCAAGAACTACATCCAGAAGACCACGGAGCTGGTCCGCGCAGCGAAAGGCGACAAGGACATCTGTCTGTCCGTATTCAAGGACAACGCAGGCGTCATCCGGTTCAACGAGACGTCGGCAATCGTGTTCAAAGTCGAAACGCATAACAGCCCGTCGGCGCTCGACCCGTACGGCGGGGCGCTCACCGGCATCGTCGGCGTGAACCGCGATCCGTTCGGCACGGGCATGGGGTGCCGGCTCATCGCCAACACCGACGTGTTCTGTTTCGCCAGCCCGTTTTTCACGGGCAAGCTGCCGCCCCGGATCCTGCATCCCAAGCGCGTGCTCGAAGGCGTGCGCGAAGGCGTTGAGCACGGCGGCAACAAGAGCGGAATACCCACGATCAATGGCACGCTGGTCTTCGACGACCGATTCCTTGGAAAACCGCTTGTCTACTGCGGGACACTTGGCATCATGCCGCTTGACATAAACGGACACAAGGGCTGGGAAAAACAGGCTCTGGTAGGCGACCACATCATCATGACGGGCGGAAGGATCGGCAAAGACGGAATCCACGGCGCGACGTTCTCCTCCGAGCCCCTGCACGAAGGTTCGCCCGCGACTGCTGTGCAGATCGGCGATCCCATCACCCAGAAACGCATGACCGATTTCTTGCTCAGAACGCGCGACCTCGGGCTATACAATGCGCTTACCGACAACGGCGCCGGCGGCCTTTCCTCGTCCGTGGGTGAAATGGCGCGCGATACGGGCGGCGCGATCGTGCATCTTGACAGGGCGCCGCTCAAATATCACGGCCTCGAACCGTGGGAGATTTTCGTTTCCGAAGCGCAGGAACGCATGACTGTCGCGGTACCGCACCACCACGTGCAGGCATTTCTTGACCTTGCGAAACAGTGGAACGTCGAGGCGAGTGACCTCGGAGAATTTACCGA
>Ga0182027_10000332_pt1 | contig 81603 bp, 75 predicted proteins | sample 712E1DmetaG_FD_121300 | JGI IMG/M metagenome (GOLD analysis project Ga0182027, IMG submission 121300) | Permafrost microbial communities from Stordalen Mire, Sweden - 712E1D metaG (Illumina Assembly) | ecosystem: Environmental > Terrestrial > Soil > Wetlands > Permafrost | place: Sweden... | reverse complement strand
TTTCTTCACGTCTTTGTCACTCTTCGATCTGGTAAACGCCAAATACCAGGAAAGAAATGCAGCTTGTCGAGCAGTATTCATTCCCCGGTGATCTCCCAGTTTCTGTTTCAGGTTACTGTTGACACCTTCCAGTGCATTGTTGGTCTTTGGAATCAACCGATTGGTTAAAAAGATGAAGAATGGAATTTGTTCACGAGTGAGGAGTCTCCAGGCACTCCGAAGATTCCCATGGGTATACCACCACGATCGGGATATTCCGATCGGCGCTTGTGTTTTTTCTTTAAGCATAGAGCCATATTGTTTTTCCCACCGAGTAAGAGCAGCCTGCCATATCTTGGAATCTGTTGGTTTCTCGACCAGCATCAGGAGTGATGCAACTCTCCGAAGCGCTTGGGTTGCTTCATACGGACTGTGGAGCGGTAAAAGGCGTTTTGCTTCACGATCAACATGAGCCAGACACCGTTGATGGGGAATGTTCCCAAAATGGGAGGCAACTCCCGCCACAATTGATCCTTTCCAGTCACTCACAGCTCCCACGGGGAGATGTGTTCCCAAGAGTCCGGAAAGTGTCATCAAATCCCGATGAATTGCTTCGTAAGATTCACTCGAAATGAATGACCACCAGAGATTTTCTTTCATCGTGACATTGCGATGAATGAAAAACACCCCTACTCGTCCCAACCATTTTCCATCACATCCGTAGACCCACGGTGTTACTGTTGTGGTGGTATGGGGAGGAAAAATATTCCAAACATCCTGTGTGGTGAGTGGATGGTCGAGGAAGTGATCGAAACGATCTGCGATCGTCCGCATCGATTGTTGTCTGATTTCAGCACTTCCTACGCGATTCTGTTTTCCGGTTACATACCGATGAAACGAAAGAAAATCCTGCCAGGTTCGTGATGGTTTGTGAGATCGAACAAACGATCGGTGACAGACGAGACACTGATATCGTCGTCTTCCTGGTATTCTGTACCCGTTTCGTTTGGCGGGTGCACCACAAAAGACACAGCTGATAGTATAGGCAGAACGGACAAAACATTTTTCATAGATACACTTTTAGCAGGTATTTGGGAGATTGTGAAGGGCTAAACTACTAACGAAAGCCACCGATTTTTGCATTTAAGCCTACTCCATCAGGAACAACAACAAAAACTGCAACATGAAATGACAGCTGCCTTCAAAGAAGCCGGTTTACTAACAGAACAACATGAAGGGTGGTTGCCAGACCCAGATGGTCCAACTTTCGTCATCCCCGGTGCTCAACATCATGATACCCGCGAAGCATCACGTGCATACGCACAAGAACATCGCCCTGGGAATCCTGTGGATATTATTTGGGGTAAAATCTATGATCCCACGAATAAACAGATCGTCGATCGTGTAGGACCTGGAGATTGGCAAGATCAGAAATGGACCGAAGTCGGAACTGTTATTTACAACCCAAATGCACAAGGACCCGGACTACCAATGATGGAAATAAAAGATAGTATCTAATTGTAAAAGAAGCGTTGATACGCTCTAAATCCTATTTTGTTGCGGGGCCAGGAGTCGCGCCTGGTCTAGAAGATTATGCTTCCCTGTTATTCTCCCATTCCTGAGAGTGTCGGACTATATCATCTCACGATTTTCATCGGAGTTTGGCGTATAGTCTCTACGGACTCGCCCCGATTTAATCAGGGATTGCCTCGGTATTACCCTCCGCTATCTGGCGGATTGGGTTTCACCGATACAGCCAAATTTTCATTCGATACTCGCATATCGACGGGCCCATTTTGAGCCTTCTGTGCTACTCTACACTACCCCGCGGTTCGTTAAAGAACATAGAGATTATATCCTACCTTTCACCGCCACGTCAACCTGCATTGACTTAATAATCGAACCTTGTTTATAATAACAGTATATCCACTATGGCAAAACCGCTACTTCGGCGTCGGGCTAGAATATTACGAAAACATGGTTTTGGAGTAAAAACTATTGCGCACAAACTTAATGTTTCCTCAAGCACAGTAAGCCAATGGTGCAAAGATATTGAACTTACTCCCTCTCAAATTGCGACACTTGAAAAAAGACAACATGACCCATACTACGGCCGAAGGCTCACCTATGTAAAAGCTCAACAAAAAAAACGACAAGAAAAAACTCTCCAACTTCTGAAGGATGGCGTTCATGACATTGGACAACTAACTCAACGAGAGCTATTTATCGCGGGCGTTAGCCTTTATTGGGCGGAGGGATTTAAAAAAGACAATCAGATTGGATTCGCGAATATGGATCCAGTAATGGCTAAATTTTTCATCAAATGGCTTCAACAATGTTGCAAGGTAACTCCCGATCGGTTAAAAATTCGAGTCGGCATCAATGAGGCATATCGAGACAAAGTCGAGGCTATGGAGGGATATTGGTCAAATGAACTTTCAATACCAAAAACTCAGTTTCAGAAACCTTTTTTCCAAAAAGTACAATGGAAAAAACAATATGATCATCCAGAAGACTACCATGGAGTCATAAGAATTCGAGTTGCAAAAAGCACTGATTTGCTTCGAAAAATCCACGGTTGGATTGAGGGATTAAGACATTGCCTTTGAACCTCAAAATTAGTACAATGGAGCCTGCGGTCAGGGTAGCTCAGTGGTAGAGCGGTAGTATCATAAACTACATGTCGAGAGTCCGATCCTCTCCCCTGACACTCATTCTTAGAAAAACAACTTCCACCACTGTTGCCATCGGGACAAGGTTGGTTGTGTCAAATTTTGGGTTTGGTCATCTCCAGTGGCAGGAGTTCCCATTAAAATAATCGTTTCTCCATCTTTGACGAATCCAAGCTTATTTCGTGCTTCGCGCTCAATAAACGCGGAACTTGTGGCTTCCTCGAGTTGACTGACCAGTTGATCGTGCTTTTCCCGCTCTTGTTTAAGAACTAATTGGCGTTCACTTACTTGATCACCACTCCTCCACGTGTCCCACAAAGAACGGATAAATCCGAGGCTAACAAACGCACAAATTACGATTACAATTAAACGTAGCGTTGAATGTTTTGCGATATTCATATATCTAACTCTTGCAAACCGTCTTCTTTCATGATATTATAGGTTATCCTTTGTGTACCTGGAGCATAAGAATGCTCTGGGCCTGCTTCACAAGTATAAAATTATGGCTGTTGCACTCAAAGATGCCCATCAACAATTTACAGAATATTTAGCGTCGCGCAAACGCGCCCGCGCAACCATCGTAGCATACGGGAAAGACATCGAACAAGTTACCCTTTTCCTGGGCAACATGGGTAAAAAAACTATCAATGAAATTAGCCGTGACGAGTTAGATGCGTTTTTAAAAAAGCTTGCCAGTGACAGCTACACGCCTAAATCCATTTCTCGAAAAATTAATTCGATTAAAACCTTTTTTCGTTTCCTAAAGGCCTCTGGAATTATCACCAGTGATCCAGCAATCGAAATTGAACATCCGAAATACGAAGTAAAACCTCCGAGAATTTTATCAAAAATCGAATATCGCGCCTTACGCGATTCATGCCGAGGAGACCTTCGGATTTATGCGATTGTTGAACTATTCTTACAAACCGGAGTCCGAATCGGAGAGCTTGCGAGCTTAACGATTGACGATGTTAAACCAACAGAACTGCATATCGCAGCGCAAGAAGGACATGCAGAACGGAATGTTCCATTGAATAAAGCGGCAAAAGAAGGACTTGATCGGTATTTGGAAGTTCGTGGCACCAATGGAACAAGCAAAGCCTTATTTATTACCAAAACTGGTCGTCCGCTTTTAATTCGCAACATTCGGACTGCAATTGACCGTTTTTTCAGAATTGCGGGCATTGAAGGAGCAAAGGTGAACGACCTTCGACACACCTTTATCGCCCATCATCTGATGGCGGGAACACCGATTACGACGTTATCAAAACTTGTTGGACACAAGCGCCTCTCCACAACCGAGCGCTATCTGGAACTTATCAAAGACCAGAAAACCGACAACGTCAAACTAGACGAGTTGTAAAAAATATCCTTCAGCTTGCCCCTATGCGCCCCTTCGCGCTACAATAGCTTTATGGACAAAGCGTACAATCCTACTGCGACGGAAAGTGATATCTATAAACTCTGGGAACAGGGTGGGTATTTTACGCCGAAAGAAGATAAAAACAAAAAACCGTTTACCGTTATCCTCCCTCCCCCGAATGCCAATGCCGATCTTCACTTGGGTCATGCTATGTATGTGGTTGAGGATATCATGATCCGCTATCACCGTATGAAAGGTGATCCAACGTTGTGGCTTCCGGGCGCGGATCACGCAGGATTTGAAACGCAGTTTGTGTTTGAAAAAAAACTAGCCAAAGAAGACAAAAGCCGCTTTGATTATGACCGCGAAACACTCTATAAAATGATATGGGATTTTGTACAAGCTAACCGCGGCACCATGGAAAATCAACTGCGCAGACTTGGATTTTCCCTCGACTGGTCACGGAATATTTTTACTCTTGATCCAAAAATCGTTGCAATCGTTTACAAAACATTCAAGAAGTTATTTGATGATGGATTAGTCTACCGCTCTGCAAGACTTGTCAATTACTGCACGCATTGCGGCACAAGTTTTTCAGATCTTGAGGTGAAACACGTGGAACGGGTTGATCCTCTCTACTACATGAAATACGGACCGTTTATTTTGGCCACCGTCCGTCCAGAAACTAAATTCGGCGACACCGCGGTTGCCGTCAATCCGAAAGATAAGAGATTTAAAGAGTGGGTCGGGAAAGAAGTTGAAATCCAAGGTCTTAATGGCCCATTCAAGGTTGTTGTTGTTGCTGATGCTGCGATTGATCCAACATTCGGTACAGGAATCGCGAAAGTAACACCGGCCCATGATATGACGGATTTTGAAATTGCAAAACGCCATAATTTACCAATGAAACAGATCATTGGTTTTAACGGAAGACTCACTGAACTCTGCGGCCCATATGCGGGACTCAAAGTGAAAGCGGCACGGGAAAAAGTGGCGGCTGATATGCAAGCCCGCGGGATGATGGATCACATTGATGAAAAATATACTCATGTAGTTTCAACGTGTTACAAATGCGGAACAGTGCTCGAACCACTCCCGATGTCCCAGTGGTTTCTCAAAGTGAAACCGTTGACAGATGTTGCCAAGAAAGCTATTAAAGAAAAAAAGATTTCGTTCGTTCCGAAACGGTTTGAACGCCATGCAATGCGGTGGCTCACCGATTTTCATGATTGGAATATAAGTCGACAAATTGTGTGGGGCATTCGAATTCCTGCGTGGAAATGTGATGATTGCGAAGCTTGGACTGTAACCGATGGAGACATACCAACTTCATGTTCAAAATGCGGCAAGTCAAAACTAATCCAAGATTCTGATACGTTTGATACCTGGTTTTCTTCAGGTCAATGGCCGTTTGCGACACTCAAGGCAAATCAGCCTGGCGATTTTGATTACTATTACCCAACGTCCGTCATGGAAACAGGGTACGATATATTACCATGGTGGGTATGTCGCATGACCATGCTAGGGCTCTACATGACCTCTAATGTACCGTTTAAAACGGTATACCTCCATGGCCTAGTACGAGACGCTAAAGGCCAAAAAATGAGCAAGAGCAAGGGAAATGTTATTAATCCCCTTAAAATGATAGATCAATATGGAGCCGACGCACTACGGTTTTCTCTCGTATTTGGAACGGCGGCGGGCAACGATCAATCATTGTCTGAAGATAAAATCCGCGGCATGCGAAACTTTGCTAATAAACTCTGGAACATCGGACGATTTTTGAACATGAATATTGAAGAATATAAACAAATGACGGGTAAAGATCTTCCTTGGTATGACGACACTATGCATACCAAGTTAACTGATCCTCACGATAAACGGATCATTACCGAATTTAATATGATGAAGGCGGCTGTGACGAAAAATATGGAAAATTACCACTATTCTGATGCAGCCAAAAAAATCTACGACTTTACCTGGCACCGTATCGCTGACGTGCATTTGGAAAAAAATAAAGAACGGTTTAAAGCAGGTGATGAGCAAGCGCTTGCGGTACTTCGGCATTTACTCATGAACATTCTAAAACTCCTGCACCCGTTCATGCCATTTGTCACAGAATCCATCTACCAAAAAATTCCAGGGTGGAATGGGGAGCCTCTTATTATTGCTTCGTGGCCCTAAACTTAATATCCTGAACTCGTTGCGGTTAAAAACGGTGTTGGAGAACTGGTGATCATCAACGTTGGCGATGGTGACATTGAAACGAACGTCGTCGGTTTCGGCGATACAGCTGTACTCGCTGATGCCACATATGTAAAAGTGTTTACGATTGAATCAAACAACGTATCGTCTGAGGCAAAATCGGCCGTGATTCCGTTTGGAGTAAAATGATTCACCTCAACGGAAAGGGTATCAGTGAGCGGAATCATAACACCCCGCATCCGGGTAAACGCATATCCGGAAACCGTTTGGCCGCTTGCGGAACTATTATATTCAGTTGAAGAAAACCCATTCAGTGATAATAGTTTCGTCGGAATTGGAACGCCATTAGCATCGGTAATTACTGTGCCTCGAAAATCCCGAAGAGATTGACCTGACCCTCGCCCGGCAACGGTCAAACGGGTTCCGCCCGGAAGATACGTTCCTTGTGACACACATGTGGCGCCATCACAAATTGGGGATAAAACGCTCGGCGGAAGTTTAAACTGTAACCCAGGTATAGGAAGCTTCGTAATACCGCTTATCACATCGTACGTTTTCCATGTTGCGTATGGATCAACGTTGGTACTTATATCAGTATTTTGTGTTGGTGTGCCTTTGATAGTGGTCGATTTACCGGTGGAGACGGCGGAAGGCAAAAATTGCCGTACAAAACTACTGAGCCATATACCCCCAACAAAAAGCAAAGCAACTAACATAACAATTCCAATTGTTTTTAAACACGAACCGGAACGTTTTTTGGGCTTTACTTCAGTAATTTGTGCATCGACGGTTATAACCGGCGTTTCTTCGTACGTTAACGGTGCCCCTACTCCTGGAGGATTCGTTGGAGGTGGCTGTTGAGCAGGATCATCCATATGTTTATTCTTTCATTCAATACTTCTTATGTCAACAATACTATTTATTTACGAACAAAAAGGATAGCGTTTGGTAAATTTCTTCCTGGTCCAACTTTGTAACCACTGAACCATAACGCCGCCGATCCTCCATCATCAAGGTTTAACCCGTTGTCCATACCTAACGTTTTAAGAACGTGCCCCATATCAGAAACCGATGCATCGTAGATCATTCCGATGTAGACCGTATTCCCTTTATTCGCGACAAATCCGCGTGTGCTTTTTGAACTCATCTTTGGATCACTATTCCCGTTAAAATTACTATTTCCACCAGACAACACGAGGGGTTGGTTGGCAATCATACTATCAATACTCGTGTCCCTTCCCCATTCAAGTGATTGCCCAACAAACCGGATGAAACCACTTCCAAAAATAACTGCCGGCACAACGCTGAATTTATTATTATCAGAATTGAAATACACTTTATTTTTATTCATGAGCAGCGTATCAAACGAATTAGTTTTTCCGGCGCAACTCGGATATTCCGGCGGACAAAAATACCCGCCGTTCACTCCAGCGTAAGCGCCACTTCTTGCAGCGTAATCGCCCAGCGACATCACAGGACAATTATTTGTACATGTCCCATCCGATGCAGTATCTACGATGACTCGGGTCGAACTCAGTTCTCCAGCAACCAAATCAACCAAAAACGTACCGATATCCGTTGTAACACTTTGTTGGGAAAATCCGTTCGTCGGCGGCGAATTACTTGCCGTTGCATTCACAGGGATCGTAAATGAGGAGGCGATTTTCTGTTCTTCACCGGCGATATCACCCCTCAACTTTTGTAAATCTGCGGTTGCAGTAGCATAGCTACGATCGGAAAGTAAAGTTAAAATATTTGCGAATGCGCTGTCAAATGAACTCGTATTTTTCTCATTTTCCTTAAGTTGTAGTAAATCTTCATATGTTGAAACGGTCTGACTATATGTTGTCTCAATTTGTCCAATATCACCTTCCAGTTTCTTGTTTTTCAGGTATTGATCATCACTTTTTAACTTTGTAAGTTCTCCTGAAACCGAAGCTATCTGCGCTTGAAGCATCACTCGTTCTCCCTCGCTTGTTTGAAGCTTCTTTTGCAATTTCATCCAACTCAAAACAATAAAAACCGATATAGCCAACCCGACCATAACGCTTCCCGCAACAATGACGGTAAATCTGTGAAACGAATTTTTAGGCAGGAGACCTTTCATATTCCAAGTGTATCACGGACAACCACTCCACAATCCTCTATTATTTTCTCTCGCCTCCTTTTCGGCTGTAATAAATTGTTCTTCATACTTCACATCCGGTGGAATTGTTTCGACACGGGCAAAACCCTGGCGCACCAAATAATCATTGACCATCATATTTCCGACGTATACATATCGTAAAATTCTCCCGTACTTATCCGTTTCCGACACATCTTTTTCCAAACGTACAATTTTACCTTCTACCAACTGCTTGTTTTCTACACTGGCCTCATGCCCAAAACATTCAACCCGCTTACGCGGGTCCACGGTTTCCGGTGTATTCATCCCAATATACCGGACGCGTCTGCCATCAGACAGCTCAATAGTGTCTCCGTCAATTACCCGTTTAACCAATATTTCCTCAATAGCACGATTGGAGAGAGTAGATGCGCTTGTCGCCACGTTTGTTATGTCTGAAATTTTTTGCGACTGATGAGCGGTAAATCTGCTCGCTGAATATGCGAGAGTAATAATTATCAGAATGACTAATAATCTTACCAGAGTTTTTCTTGTATTCAATTTCATGACGCGGTTGTTTTGATTATTTTCATAATTTCCTCATATGTGAACTGAGGGTCAGTCACAATATATCCATGTCCAAGCCCAGAGAAAACAGTCAGATGCGAATGTGGAATAATCTGCTCCATCATTTGACCCACCACCAACGGTACTATTTGATCCATCTGTCCCCACAATAAATCAACAGGTATTGCTATATCTCGAAGTTCTTTGTGAATATTAAATTTTGGACCATCTTTTGCAAGCCGCCACGGTGTATTTGGATGATGGGTTACGGTATCTAAAAATGTGCCAGCAGCCTGCGCCATTTCCATAAGTTGAGCATTATCCGGATGTTTATCTATCGCCACTTTTGTTTCTTTAAAAAGCGACTGCATATAATCTGCAATAGTAAAATTAAACGGAATCCCTGGAGAATCCAATGCGATAACATGACGCCCAACCCCCTGGCGAGCCAATAGTAAAGACATCATACCTCCGAACGAATGCCCAATAAGAAGTGCTGGCGCCACCCCAATCTCCATCAAAAAATCTACATAGAAACGCGTAAAATCTACAAGCTTCCAGTCGTTCGGAATGGGAAATGACTCCCCATGCCCGGGGTGAGTTGGCGCTATCACATGATAAGACGTCGAAAAAAGGGAAAGTATTGGAAAATATGCCGCACTTGTCGCCAATACCCCATGCAGAAAAAGAAGATCGGGACCGCTTCCTAACTCTATATATGGAATTTCTCCTTCCGCCATGCGGATTTTTTTAAGCGCCATGAGAATATTGTAGCATCCTTATCCGCGTTCGAGGTATTCTCCGGATTCGGGGTCAATTGCAATTAGTTCGCCTTGCTTGATAAAAAGAGGGACAGCAATAACGGCTCCTGTTTCGACAACAACCGTCTTGGTTGCTCCTGACACTGTGTTTCCTTTCGCGCCCTCATCAGCCTCTGTGACTTTTAAATGTACTTTTTTCGGAAACCGGATGCCAACAATGTCTTCATCATGAACTAACAACTGATAAATATCATTAGGTTTCAGATAATTAACATAACCACCGAGCATCATGCTGGATACTGGGTATTGTTCATATGACTGATTATCCATAAAAATATAATTTTCCCCTTCTTTATATAAAAACTGCATCTCACGGGTATTAATGAGAACTTCTGTTGCGGATTCACCTGATTTATACGTAAATTCCTGTACTTTTCCGGTCTTGAGAGATTTTAGCTTCGTGCGCACAAACGCAGAGCCTTTGCCGGGATTTACAAATGTGAGGTCAACGATTTGAGCCGGTTCGCCCTTAAACTCCAAAAACATGCCTTTACTAAATTGTGCAGTGGTGATTGTTCCCATACTGAATATTATATAACAACAAAGACCACTGATACAAGCTAAACAGTTATTTATTGAAAAGATCTCCGGCCGGAAAAAAGAGGGTATCAGCGATATCAACGACATCGGCAAATAACATAATAAGACGATCAACGCCAACCGCAATTCCTCCGGCCGTAGGCATTCCTACCCGAAGCGCTTCTATAAAATCCATATCGATGGGGTGAATAGTTTTCCCCAATCGTTTCCGTTCTGCCTCTTCTCCCTTAAATCGTGCGAGCTGCTCGTCCGCATCGGTTAACTCACTATATGCGTCTCCTAACTCAAGTCCTTCGATATAAAACTCGAATCGCTCAGCAAACCGGGGATCTGTCTTTTTCTTTCGTGATAATGCGGCAAGCGTGGCGGGATAATCATATAAAATCGTCGGTTTGCCTTTTCCCAAATACGGTTCAATTTCATTAAAAAATATCTGATGAAATAATTCCTCCCAGGTGTCACCCTCCCCCACCGAATATCCTTTCTTTTTTGCCAGGGGTGCAATTTGTTCCCGCGTTAGTGCGTTTGGCAAATTAATACCCGAATATTGTTTAAACGCGTCACTCATCGTCAATCGCTCCCACGGGGAGGCCAGACTAATGTGTTTTTTTTGATACACAAGCTCCGTTGGTTTAGCAGATTTTTCCTTCTCACTTGTCCGTTGCAAATACGTATTGATAAAAGACAATAACTCCTCACAATCATCCATGATGTCCGTGTAATCTGCATTCACTCGATACCATTCAAGAATCGTAAACTCCGGATTATGCGTTAAACTCATGTCCTCGGTATTGCGGAAACTTTTCGGCAATGAGAAACAATTTCCAATTCCAGCAACTAACAGCTTTTTGAGAAATGGTTCCGGAGACGTGGGAAGAAACGCACGTTGACCTTCTCGTTTTCGATTAAGGAGTGTTGTTTCAAAAATCTCAAGATATGATTCGGGGGGAAGGCTACCGGTTAAATAGGGTGTTTCAACTTCATGGAACTCACGGTCCAAAAAAAACCGACGGATAGCAGTCAATACCTTCTCGCGGACAAAATACCGCGGCCAAAGTTCTGGATGATCATGAAGCCGATGCCATGTAAACATAGTCTCTAGTGTTTCTGCGTGTGGTTATGTACGAGATATCATCGCTTTCGTGATTTCTGCAAGACCTTTTTTGGTTTAACAGATGAAAAGATCTTAGCAACAAAAATTAAATAGAGAATCTCAAGAACCCCTGCTGAATGGACCACGAGAAAAAGGATAAACCACCATTTTTGTCCAAGTTTAGCCGCATTCCATAACGCTAATCCGGTCCACGCCGCAGACCAAACAACAAGAGGAATAATAAATCCCGGAGCTAAAATACGTAATGGCATATGACCTCCTTACTTTTCTCCTATTGTAACAGATGAGATGGTAACGGGAGTAAGCGGACTGCTATTCTCACCTGACGCGCTAAGTCCTACTGAAACATTTGCGATTGCGTCAAGAGTCGCAAGACTTGCAGAATCCGATGGATCGATCGCACCAAAAATAACATACGCTTTTGGAAGATTCGCGGACTCATGCACGATAAAAAATTGACTTCCATTTGTATTTGGACCAGCATTGGCCATTGCCAGCGTTCCACGCACATAGTCTCGGGTGACTGGTTCGTCGGCAAATCGATATCCTGGTCCACCGGTTCCGTCCCCTTTTGGATCTCCGCCCTGAATCATAAATCCTTGTATTATTCTATGAAACACCGTGTTGTCATAAAATCCGGCGCGGGCTAAAAAAACATAATTATTCACCGTTATGGGCGCTTCTTTTGCGAATAAATTTAATATCATCGTCCCCTTTGACGTGACCATCGTTGCCGTATACGTTTTATTCGTGTCGATAGTCATAGGGGGAGGTGCACTATACTGTGTTATACCAGCTGATGGTGACGGGATCGGTGTTATTGGTGATACTGTTGTTAATGGCATGATTGTTTCCTCCTTAGTTGTTACCCCGCGAACATTTCTATTTGCTGGCTTTTGAGATGAAAATACAAACCAGCTTACCCCGGCAAGAGCCACGACAAATATGCTGACAATAACAAATTTATTCATCTGCAACTATTATTTAAGAAGTTTAACAACACTTGCTTTTTGCTTCAAGGCGTTAAACCAGGGTTGAACCTTCTGGCTTATTGCCTGCGAGAATAGCGCCTGTTGCGCCTCGGCCCGCATTCCTGCATCATCTGTTGCGGTTAACGTGTCTTTATTTGTCGTAATGTAATTGGCAATATCACTATCAGATATTTTTATATCTTTCCCTAATAATTTTTCGATTGTCAGCTGCAATTTTACCTGACTCATAAATTCATCCTTCGTAACCCCCTGATAGGCTAGAAGGTCATCGAGTTTTACGTTCGGGCCTAATGTTTTCATAAGGTCCGTCACCTTTATATCAACGTCTTTTTGGGAAATGGTAATTCCGGCTTTTTGTGCAGCTCCCGCAACCAACCGTTCACTGATGATTGCGTCCAAAGTCTGGGAACCATATCGGGACAACATTGCGCGCTCCAAATCCCATCCAAAAACCGGCTGCCCGTTGACGGTCGCAGCGACTAAATATCCTTTGCTTCCAAGATAAGCGCCGATGGCAAGTACGACAACGACGGCAAATATAGCCCAACGATTTTTATAAAATCCTGATCCTGTTGACGGAACAACTGTTGATTGCATCGGAAGAAGATCTTCCGTTTTCGTATCGATCATTTCATGTACTGTTTTTGTTGATTTTTTCGAACGGGTTGATGATAATTTTTTTGCGCGTGGCATAAGTGCTCCTTTTTTGGCAGTACGATTAATACTTGCCAAGAATACCATAGGAGTTAATCTTTCGCAATGACTTTGGGAAGTCGCGCTTTGAAAGCTCCTTTATCTATCCACCACAGTAGGCGATCAAGAAATTTTTCTGAATATCCCTTATTAAGTAATTGTTGGCGGGAATATTTTTTTTCGGTTTGTAAAAACAACACCTCGTCCGCTTCTTTATATGAAAAGCCAAACTCCCCTTCGTCAGTCTGACCTAACCACAGCCCGGCGCTAGGCGCTTTATCTAAAATATAAGCAGGAACTCCAAGACTTCTAGCCAAATCAAACACCTGAAATTTGTAAAAATCACGAATAGGCTCTACATCACTCGCCTCATCGCCAAATCGTGTGTAATAACCAAGCAGATGCTCAGTTTTGTTCTCCGTTCCAACGACGAGCGCATGTAACTTTTTCGAAAAATCAAATAGTACAACCATCCGCATACGTGCCATCACGTTTCCCTTTCGTCCCTCGTCCATTGTTTTGTCATACGCAAGCACCGTGTCGACCATTGGTTGGATATCAACAAGATGAATGTTATTTTGAGGAATGTGTAACGACTCTATGAAACTTTTTGCGTCTTTCGTCCCTTGATCATTAAGCAATCCGTATGGCAAAAGCACTGTATGCACATGTGTAGGTCCTAATGCGCGCGCTGTTAACGTCAAACTCACTGCTGAATCCACGCCACCAGATACAGCTATCAAGGCATCTGAATATTTTTCTTTTTGAAAAGATATTTTAATAAATTCAGTTAATAGTTGTGTTAGTTTTTTGGTATCAATTGCTTTCATATAGTATATTTTACTAATCTTCCCTGTAATGACAACCGATCGATCTTGGATTTGCGAAAGCACTTTTTGCAACTAAAAGTGCTGTTAAAACGGCGTTCCGAAGCCCTAACAACTCATCGCTTATGATTGCTTCCCGATAAAATCGGGTCACCGTATCTTCCATTTGAGTTAAATCGGTTATGGCCCGTGCAAGAAGCGGCGTTTTTCTAACCAATCCAACCATATTCCACATAATATTTTGCAATGTTGTTACATCAGCGGCAATAAGTGCGGATTCAACATGATATTTCCCCTGATTTTTCCAAGGAATAATTTCATTCGGACTATTCCATGGAACATCCTTGAGCCCATTTATTGTTATATTTCTTGCGGCACGAACTCCAAATACCAATCCTTCCAAAAGTGACGTACTAGCCAATCGATTGCCACCATGAAGTCCAGTAGAAGCCACTTCTCCAACCGCATAAAGATTACGAATTGATGTTAGTCCGTTCATATCCGTAACAACTCCACCACAGGAATAATGAGCAGCAGGAGCTACAGGAATTAAATCACGCGTGATATCAATCCCGCGTCGTAAACATGTTTGATAAATCGTCGGAAAATGACTTTTAATAAAGTCTTCTTTTATATTCGATCGAAGATCTAGATACATATTCGGTGCTCCGGTTTTTAACATTTCCATAAACAGCGCTCTAGATACTTTATCGCGTGTTGTTAAGTCCGGTTTATCCAGATGAGGATAATACTTCTGCATAAACGGATGTCCTTTTTCATCGGTCAACCTTGCTCCAGCTCCGCGAACTGCTTCACTAATAAGAAATGAATCCGATCCTTGGAGTTTAAGAGCAGTGGGATGGAATTGTTCAAATTCAAGACCAAGAAGTTTTGCTCCGGCTCGGAATGCCATTGCAATGCCATCTCCACGCGCGCCTTTTGGATTTGTTGTATAGGCGAAGAGTTGTCCCGCGCCTCCGGTTGCAAGTACTGTCTTTTTTGCAAGAATTCGTGAGACGTGACTATCCTCTTGGTCAAGCCCATACACTCCAACGCACGTTTCTGGTTCATATTTTCGTACCCAGTTTGCAGAATGATGACCAAGAGTTAAAAGATCAATAGTAGTAATCCCTGAATATATTTCAACATTTGGCTCGCGCTTTAAAGATGTAAGTAAGTGTTCTTGAATCGCACGACCAGAAAAATCGGACACTTTAGCGACTCGTGCTTCACTATGTCCACCTTCCAGTGCGAAGGCTAACTTGCCATGCTCATCGAGATCGAAGGGAACATGAATTAAGTCGATAAGAATTTCTTTAACCAATTTAGGCCCCTCGCTCACAAGAATATCCACCGGTTCCTGGATGCTAATTCCATCGCCTGACCGCGCTATGTCACGTTTTAAAGATGGTCCACCTTTTGCAATAATACCGCCTTGCGCGTATCGAGTATTGGTCTCACTCGGATCTTCAGCGCGTGTTAATATCGTCACACGGGCTGACGGATTATTTCGGGCGGCAACAAGAGCCGTTGTTGCTCCTGCAATACCACTTCCAATCACAAGAATATCTGTTTTTATGAGTTCATTCTTCATATAGTATTAAATAGATATCATCCGACGAATTGGAATTTCCGCTCTTTTTCGGATTTCTTCAGGAATAGAAATTGCATACTCCATATGTTCCAAGGCGTTAATCGCGGATTCTAAATTATTTGTTGCCATGTACGGACACCGCTTTTGAATCGAACAAACCTGCAAAACGTTTTTGTGTTGGGCCGCAAGCATCTCCACCATGGCACACTCTGTAAAAAAGGCAATTTGGCGCTTTTGGACTTCAGGCCGTTGAACTTCTTTTATCATGGCGCTGGTTGAACCAGAATAATCGACCTTTTTAATAACATCCGGCGAACATTCAGGATGAGCCATGATATAAACCTCAGGAAATTCTGTCCGCAAATTAGTAACATCAGTAGTTGTAAATTTTTCATGAACCTCACATCGCCCTGGCCAACCAATAATCACCATACCCGAAGTAGGTTTCTGCATATTTTTATTGTTAGCAGCGAGAGTCGGAAATATAATTTCTGCACCAATTTCCTTTGCTACATTTCGCGCCATAAATTCATCCGGCAAAAAGATAACGTTGTCGGTTTTCCACTTATGGGCCGCCCATTTCACGACTATCGCTGCATTACTTGACGTGCAACATACGTCCACCTCGGATTTGGTATCCGCATCTGTATTCACATATGCAACTACAGGATTTCCAGGATACATCGCTTTCAGTTTCCTAACATCGGCCCCTGTAATGCTTGAGGCTAATGAACATCCTGCTCGGAGAGACGGAATGAGAACGGTTTTGTTGGGGTTCAAAACTTTTGCCGTTTCTGCCATAAATTTAACACCTAAAAATAATATTATTTCGGCTGTCGTTTCCGCCGCTTTGCGACTTAATTCCAACGAATCACCGCGAAACCCCTTAACCTCGTCACATTGCAAATCCCACGTCATATAGTTGTGCTTAAGAATAACTGCATTTTTATCAACCACCAACTGATTCAACCGTTCCACTTGCTCTGCTTTAATCAGTAATTCAACTTCAGGGCTAAATTTCGCGTATTTTTTTTGAAACACGTTAAAAATTTGTCGTTTGGTTAGTTGTTTCGCATTCATATTATTTACTGCTCTCAATATGTAAACTCAAATCGAGCGGTTTCACTGTATGGGTTAACGCTCCAATCGAAATGTATTCCACACCGGTTCTTGCAACCTCGCGAACGCGTGCAAGAGTTATATTGCCGGAAGCTTCTAGTGGAATTTTTTTATTGGTTTTAACCGTGTATTCATTTCTAGTTTCAACACAACTACGTAGCTGGACATTGGTCATATTATCAAGAAGTATTCTGTCAGGATTCTGGCTTAAAGCTTCAGTAAGCTCTTTCATATTTCGTACTTCAACCTCTAAAAAAACTTTTGGGTAAGCTTTTCTAAATAATCGAATGGCTTTTGTAATATCACCACCCATAAGGTCAATATGATTATTTTTAATAAGTCCCATTTCACTTAAATTTGCTCGGTGATTTGTGCCGCCCCCGTCCCGCACTGCCTGCTTGTCTAACTCTCCGTATCCGGGAAAGGTTTTTCTTGTATCAAGAATGGTAACACCCGTTCCTGCGACCGCTTCCACGAACTCATGTGTTTTTGTGGCAATTCCGCTCATGCGCCGCAAAAACTCAAGCGTAACTCGTTCACTCATTAAAATAGCACGTGCAGATCCCTGTAGCTCGGCAATAAAACCGCCTTTTTTCACCCAATCCCCATTTTTTACATATACAGTTACAATAATCTTTGGATATGCGATCTTACAGACTAATTGAATAAGATTAATTCCAGAAATTACACCGGATTCTTTCGCAAAACATTTCGCACGCACATACCTATTTGTTTGTATAAGGGCTTTTGTTGTCACATCTCCAATCGGTCCGGCATCTTTCCGAAGCGCATCGGATATGAGGTTATGAAGAGATAATAACGTCGTTGTCTTGAGAGTCATACACACGTATTTAGTGTATTATTTACACTATTTATATAGTGTTAAATGTACACTAAAATAGGTAAACTCGTCAATAGAGAAATTAGAGGATTTCGACGATGGTGGGACGACGGCTTACAAATGTATACACTTCCGCGGGCCTAGCCCTGCCTAATGTTTTTTTCTTGCCAGTGTCTTTGAGCATTTTAAGAGATAAAATCTTCTTTCGGAAATTCCGTTTATCCAATGGCCGGTTTAGAATCGCTTCATATACATGCTGCACCTCGCCAAGGGTAAATTTTGGGGGCAGCAGACTGTACACTACATTGGTATACTCTATTTTCCACTGTATCCGCTGAATCGCATACAAGAGAATCTGATCATCCGCGTATGATCCCTGAAGGGTAAACACAGAAACCCACGTGTCAGTATCATCTACTTTTATTACATCCGAAGGAACCAATAAATAATACACTATGGAAACGGCACAATTGTCCAAAGGCTCAGAAACCGTGTATAGTTGCTCAAAAAAACCGTTATCTCCTTTTACTCTGAGAGTCTTCCTGATAAGCTCCCCCACCTCAGCTTCCAAATCATGTCCCGGATGAAGCGACGTATGAGGAATAGTCCGATGCGGCAACAATGCAGTGAGCATGCCATTTCGTATAGTAAAACAGATAAGTTTTATTGTAATTGCATGAGTTTTATTCATACGTTACAGGCGGGACACTGGGCAAAGCATATTGAGAACACAGCCGGCACAATTCGGATTTCGCGCTGTGCATACCGCTCGTCCGTGATTAATAAGATAATACGTAGTTTGAAACCATAGAGATTTAGAAATACGTCCCATTAACTCATTTTCGATTTTTACCGGATCTGCGTCTTTCGTGTAATCAATAATCATTTTGCCCGCTCGCTCAAACACCATAAGTTTTTTACCGCCAATTTTTGTTAAATCGACAAGTCGCAATCTTTGACTCAATCGATGGACATGCGTATCTACTGCAATTCCTTCGACAACTCCGTATGCATTTCCGAGTACAACATTCGCGGTTTTTCTAGCGACGCCAGGTAACGTTAGAATTTTCTCCATCGTTTGAGGAACTACCCCTCCAAATTTCTCACTCACTAATTTCGCACTAGCGAGAATATTTTTCGCTTTATTGTGATAAAACCCAGTTGATTTAATATCCTTTTCAAACTCATGAATGTCGGCATGAACATAATCATGGAGTGTTACATATTTCGCAAATAATTTTTTCGTTACTTTATTCACCATGATATCCGTACACTGCGCCGACAGAATAACGGAGACTAATAGCTCCCAAGTATTCGTATACTGAAGCGCAATTTTCGCATCAAGATACGATTGAGAGAGAATTTTCAAAACTTCATCAATGTGTGTTTTTTGATTGTTTGCCATAAGAATGCAGTTGCAATTGCCCTTCAAGCTCCTTACAATATACCACACATGGCCAACCCCACGGAACATTCCCCGCAGATTACCCGAGTATTCTCCGCACTGTTGTGGACCGCGCTTATTGCTCTTTTCTGCATCAATTTTCTCTCGATAAAAATTCTTCAATCAAAATTATCACAACTTCTTCTTCCGTCGCTTACAAACCCATTTTCCATCGCCCAACATGTAGCGACTGCAAAAACATTGTGGGATGCGGGATATCAAAAAACAGCAACCCGCGAACTCGTGATCGCGGCTGATTCGGTCGAGTCGGGTGGCTCCGTTCTTGGTGCAACAAGTAATCCAACGACGCTTCTCACTCAATGGGAACTTGCACCAACTCAACTAAAAAAAGCGTACGAATATTGGAAATCAGAAACCGTTCAGACGCCTGATTATCGTGATGGATTCTTAATCGCCGGGGCATACGCAGTCCAACTTGGAAACGTGAATGAAGCCAAAAAAATGTTTGAAAAAGCGTACGCGATTGACCCAAATTACAAACCCACTGAAGAGATGTTACTTTCCCTCTGATGCTTTCCCACCTGCTGCGGGAGTTTTTGCAGCTTCCGGTGTCCCTGTAGCGGGAGTAGATGCGGCACCTTCTGCTGTTGGAGCAGCTGTAGTGGGAGCGGCTGCTGCGGCTTCTGCGGCGGCAGCGGCTTCTGCAGCGGCGAGTGCCTCTGCTTCTTTCGTAACCAAAGGTCCGACTTTTGCAACCGTTAGACTTTGATCTGTTAATACAGTGATTTCTGAAGGAAGCGCCAAGTCACTTACTTTTAATTCAGCGTTAACCTCAGCAAGAGTGGAAACATCAACGTCGATTTTCTCAGGTAAATCGGTTGGCAAGGCTTCAACTTCAATTTCATTAAGAACGGTCAAAAGAACACCGAGCTTCTGTGCAATTGCGGGACTAACGCCCACCAACTCAACAGGAACGTTCGCGTGAACTTTCTCTTTCAGATCGACCTGATGAAATTCAACGTGAAGCGGAATATTCGTTACCGGATGCACCTGTACACTATGGACAAGCACTGGTCGTACGTCGCCTTCAACTGAAAGTTCGATGAGACCAGTTTCCCCTGCTTGTGTATACACTTTTTGAAACGCGTCGAATGGAATACTAACAGAAACACTTTTAATTGTTTTTCCGTATATCGTTGCCGGAATTTTCCCTTCGCCTCGAAGAGATTTAACCTTTTTTCCGACTACTGTTCTTTTTGTTCCACTCAAAGAATATTTTTTCATTGTGTTATTGTAAGATCAATATTCTGGTCTTGCAGTATCGTGCTATTGTACTCGAGTTGGCCTTCTTTTGCAATAAATGAATCTGCCCCTGTGCTCCCCGATGACAAAAATTCTGCGACATTTCCTCCTGTTTTTCCCTGGTCTTTCACGTTCCATGAAATCGGGTATTGAATAATTGTTTGATTATGCTCATCACTGACGCCGGGATGTTTATAATAGAGAAGATCCAATTCCCCCACTCCTTTGACAAACGGAATGGGCGTCACACGATTCATTGTGATGGTAATTGCATGCTGTTCTCCTGGTGGAATTGAAACGGCAACTCCAATACCCTTAATGTTCCCCGATGACGTTGCTGTCTCGGTTGCCTCAAGGTACGGAATCGTTGGAAGTTTTTTCAATTTTGGATTTCTTGAAGGAATAGGAACTCCATCCAACGTAACATTTTGTACTTCAACATCAGGCGTCATAAAAAATCGTATATACGGAGTATATACCCCACCAACTCCCTGGGCAGAGCTTGAAGCATCAAGATTGGCTGTATTTTGTAAATTTAATGTAAATGTCTCAGACATTTTTCCATCCAGCAATAGAACGATATTCCGCTTGGTTGACCGTTTAATAAAATAATTCACTTTATTAACGCTGACGTTTTCCTCAAATGCTCCAAAAGGATCAAACAAACAAGATTGTGATTCTCCCTTGCAACCAGTTGTGTCAAAAACACGACCGGCCCAATCAAAATGTTCAACCAATTGTTGAATATCGGGATCTGTAAATGTAAAAAGAATATCGCGGCTTGCAAGTCCGACGGCAACCGCTCGGAAAATATTTACGGAATTAACATTTGTGTTTGTTGTAATTTCAGTCAGAATTGCACGCGATAAGGTTCCTAAAAAATCGCTTTTTTGTGTTGACCCTGCAAACGAATTATTCTGGGTGTAATACAGTGACTTACCAAAAAAATTGTCTGCCGAGATTCGATCATTATAATCCGGTAAAAAAATTGGCCCTGTTGCTTTTAATAAATCGACAACTACCGGAACATTGATGGCGATAACCCCGTCAACTGTCACACCGGTTTCTTTTTCATAAAACCATGCCGCTCGAGCCCCGCTCTCTTTAAAATCTGGATCCCAGTTTGAATCGCGCAAATACCAATGCTCCTCGCCGAGAAGTTCCCTGATTGGCACCGGTGGATCTACATGTCCTTTCAGTTGTCCGTCAACCGCATACACATCCTGAATGGTAAAATCCGACAATACACCGCTATCAAATTTTGCGAGTCCTACGGTTCCGATAAATCCACCTGTTGTCCGCAATTCATTACTGTTTTGCAAAAGTACTAAATATGTTTTGGGTTCTCGAAAACCCGCAACCTGTGGATACAGTGTTAGTAAATTATCAATATACGTAAGTACACCTCGAATAGAAATAAGTGACGCTTCTCCCTTTTTAGCATAATCAGAAATAGGCGTAATAGAAAAGGGAAATGTATTATCGTTTATCAGTGTTTCCAATTCTGCCTGGGCCAATCCCATGGATTGCATAATCGTCTCAACAGAAACTCGGATATGTTCCAGTGATGAAGCAGGTTGCGTATCTCCTCCAGTCGAACTACTCATGAATAATTCACTTGCCGCATTCTTTGCCGACGCGCTGACTACTAACGTTTCGGATAATCCTGATGATGTATCGGATAAAAATGAAAGTAATCGTTCCTGTCCCCGAACCACAGACGTTACTCCTGCAAGTCTCATTGGCAAACTGGCAACACCAAAAGAAAGTCGTCCTTGATATAACCAATAATTCCCAACCGCATCAAATCGTCCAGCTCCCGTTAGGTCTCCTTGTTTAATGCGCGACACCTCAATAGCAAATGATGCAACGACTGCACTAACGCTGCCAACATACCAGACACATGGCAACATAAAGAGCATTACTAAAAATGTTATGACGATTCCAAAACTCATATGCATTTTTTTCCGTCGCGGTTTTCGGTTACTATTTTTTGATTCTTTAGACATTGCTCCTTCTTCTCCAAAAACGTCGGAAACTATAGAACCGATTCGTTTTTCATCTCCCACCGATAAAACTGTTTCCGGAATTTTTTCGTGTGGTGCTATTTCGCCAACGGTCTTTGATGACTGTAAACGCAATTGAAATTCTATGTCATCTAATTGTGATTCTTCACTTAACATGGCAGATTTAGGAGTAAATGAAGGAGAGTGTGTAATTGGCTCATGTATAGTTCGCCTTTTATCAACCACCGTTGAACTTTCCGTAAAAAAAAATAAAAATAATTCCTCAACATCTTTTGGCAATAAATATACAGGGTCCACGACAACAATTTTCGTGTCACCTTTTGTTAATTTTTCCGCGTCACTTAGGGATGAATTAAAAACTATTCCCAAACGTTTTGCATTGGTTTGAGAAGACTTTGAAAAGATATCTTTCACGAATTGAAAATCACCGGATGCAATAGCGTATGCCACGTCCGGTGGGGTTGGTTTGTTTATAATTACTCGACAGCCATTCGTTTCCAGATATTCCCGCAAGGGCTGAACATACTCTTCTTCCTGCGCGTCAATACGGGCTATCGGTAATACCGATTGTTCGTCAATCTGATGAGATGAGGCAGTGGAAGTCATAAAAGTCGGTTTTCCCGTGTCCGTATTATGGCAAAAAGATATGCCGAAAACAACAAAAAATTTTAGCCCTCTTCCACGCATTATACTCGCTATCCGACATGAGGGAATACGAAAATTGAAGGTTAACTAATTTCGTCCAAGGCTTTGTTCACAAAAAAATCCGCGCGCCTGTTTTCTTCTCGGGGAATATATGAATATGTTACCTCTCCCCCAACTTCACTTTCTAAAATTCTTACTTTTGTAACAAGTTCTCGAAGGTGCGATTCTTTCACTTTATACAGACCGTTTAATTGATTGACCACTAATGTCGAATCTAAGAAAAAATTTATCAATGGTTTTTGAATTTTTAATGATGCTACATATGTAAGCGCCTCTATTACCGCTGTGTACTCCGCAACATTATTTGTGGTCTCCCCTATCCGTTTCCCGAAACCGGCTATTTCTTTACCTTCTTCAATAACAACTCCAATGGCCGCTGGACCCGGATTTCCTCGAGCTCCTCCATCAGTATGAATAACAAGTTTCATAAGAATAATAATTTTACAGCCGCGGTTCCACTCATCGCAAGGACGATCGCCTCACTTATGCCGGTTATCCATGCAGCTGCCATATATCCATACGTTGGAATAAATAGAACATCTAATAAAATATTAACAACCATAGAAATTCCATAAATTTTAAGGAGCAATAATTGTTTCTTTTTTGCGATAAGAATCCACATCGCAAGACTCGATAAGAAAAAAAATGGCAGCCCCAGCGATAGAACTCTCGATGCTTCAATCCCTATTGCGAAATCACTTCGAATCCATGCAAGAATAGGAGCCGCGATCCAAAACGCAATCGTTGCGAGTATCGAAAGGCCGCCCAACAATAATGCTGAACGCGTAATTAATTGCACGAATTTCTTTTTATCGGCGGGCTCTCCTTTTCCACCTGTGCGAACCATGATGGGATACACAGAGTTCATAAAAAAAGTTGGAAATACCAAAAACAATTCAAATACTTTGTACGCAAGTCCGTATATTCCCACCTCCGCAGTTGATCGTGTTAACGTCAACACAATACTATCAACACGAAAATAGACAAGATTAAAAATAAGAGTAATTCCAAGCGGTGCACTCGCTAGAAATAAGGCCCAAATACGGGATAAAGAAATCGTTATATTGGAACTTCGATAAAATTTACGGGCCAGTACTAATCCCGTTGCTGCCGTTGCCGCTGCCCCCGCAAGCAGTGAAATAATTGCGAATAAAACACCCGTTGATGATTGTGATTGTCTGGTTATAAAAAAAATAAGAGCAACTGATACTATTGATCCAACCGTGAGGGCGATTGTTGACATGTCATATCGTAAATATTTTTGAAATAGGGCATTTGCGGTTGTAATAAGCGCCTGAAAAACAATCGAGGGGGCAAAGATGATAATTCCCATCCGAACAAAATCTGTATATCCTTGGGTCGTCCCGCGGGGGAATAGATATAAAACAAGTGCTGCGATGACGACAAGAATGCAGCTTATACAAATCCGAAGAATAAGTAAATCATCCCAAGCTGGATCGGGTGTTATTGCTGAACTGTTAGTGGGAGGAGGAGTTCGTTGTAAATACATGGCATTAATTCCAAAATCCGCAATCAAATAAAAAAATGCGAGAAACGTAGTAATTTTTACAAAGTCACCTAAACCAGATGCGCCGAATCGTCGGGCAATAACCAGCGTGATGAGAAATGTTGTTATTGCAGAAACAGCGCGGGCTATAAGCTGCGACGATGTATTCCAAGCTATATTTTTTCTTATGGATTTCGAATCAGGAACCAAGTGAGGCATGAAGCTATTGTATCAGATTAAGTACAAGCGAGAGAAATGAAGAGAGTTAACAATAATTGTCCTTGTTGAAGTGTTAGTGAATAGTGATCGATGAATCCGAGAATACAAATTGTAAATAAAGAATTGCGAATAATAAGAGATAGGGGAGTATGACTTTTTTTACGCTTTACAAGGGAAATTATAGAAAATAGCGCTATTCCAATTCCAACAAGACCAATCTCAGATAGCAATAATAAATAAATATTATGAACGGGTTGCAAAAAATATATCGTCCGTGATGGGAGATAGCGGGGGAGGGCCACTAAAAAGTTGCCTAGACCAACACCGAAGAGGGAAACGGTTTTCCAAATCTGAATTGCGGCTGCTGCTAATTGTAATCGCACAACAACCGATTCCGTTAAACGAAGTTGTTGAGTAACGAGAATACAGAGGACAACAATAAAAATTAATATTAAAACAATTATTTTTTTATTCCAATTTTTAATTAATGTAATTTGTTTTATTTTCGCAATCGTGATAAAAATTGCGATAAATCCAACTGCCCATGCGCTCCTGCTGAATGTTAATAAAAGAGCAACGCATCCTAATACAAAGATTACTCCAAAAAATATTCGTATTTTTTTATTATTGCTTTGAAAAAATTGCCAAATGATTAGCGGCAATGTCGCCACTAAAAATCCTCCTAATACATTGGGATGGGGGAACGTGGCATATGAGCGAAGATACAGAGGACAACTTGTTAACCCCGGTAGACACAACGGAATCTGTGCGATTCCCGGAGTCACAGAACTAAACATCCGTTCACCAAGAAACCACAAAACTCCGCCGACTGAATGTTGCAAAATAAATTGGGCAATAGCAAGGATTGATGAATATATAATACCGATTGATAGAGATAGAATGCTCCGTCTTACATCTGGTTTTGTTTTAACGATATAAAACCCGAGAAGAAAAAACTCCAACAATTTCACCCATGCGTATAATGCAACCATTCTGTTTACCGCAAACCAAATATTTATAAAAACAAATATAAGAATAATGAGAGAATTACGAATGACTGAAAAAGATACAATCGTGTTTGTAATTGTTTTAGATCGTATTTTTAGTTTGTTGCTTTTGTTTTCTCTATTTTTACTTTTCAGCACTAACTCAATACTCCAAAGAATTAGCATTACTATAATAAGGATATCGGTTAAGAATAGAGTGGGGGAGAGATAATCAACGCGTCGCCCTAACACGAATGCCCATGATGGCCAAAAATGATACCCGAGTTGCGTGGGTAATAAAATAAGGAGAAGATAAAAAAATATTTGTGACATCAACCCAATAATACTTTAAACTGCCTTGGGTTTCACGAGTAGTACACGGTGATTGCCTTCACCCACTGATTCCGTCTCAACACGATCATCGCCGGATAACGTCAAATGAATAACGCGTCGCTCTGATGCCGAAAGATTAGCAAGCTCAATAGGACGACCCATAGCAAGGGCGCGCTCAGCAGAGTGTTGAGCCATAAGCATAAGTGCTTCTTCCCGTTTTTCGCGATAGTCACCAACGTTCACATAGACACGTACCCATTTTTCCAATTTTTTGGAAACAAGAAGTCCTAAAATAATCTGGAAACTTTCCAGTGTTCGACCATGAAAACCGATAAGAAGTCCTGTCTCTTCGGTTTCGATATGGACTCGATACGCTTCTGTTTCATCTATATCTACGGAAACTGCACCGTTAACGCTAAGTCGGGAAAGCAAATCTTCTGTCACTTCTAATACGGTTTTTTTATCGTCCATAGGTTCTCCTTTTTATTTTTCTCTGTTTACTGCAAGTTGTTGCATAATACCAAAAAGTCCAAAGACATTCCAGTAGAGCGCGAGGCCAATCGGAAACTGCAGGGCAAAATAGCCAAACATAAGAGGAGTAATAATTGCCATCTGTTTTTGCATTTCCATCGCCGTATCCTCCGGTTTCTTTTCCTCTGGTTTAGCAAGTTCTTTTGAATTTTTATTAACCGATTTAACTGGAGTTGTAACACTTGAAGAGGCCACCATTGATCCCTGCATCATTAATTTACTTTGATACCATTGGAGCAGTGCCGTAATAACGGGAATGGATAATAACCACCACCCATGCTGTTGAAAACTCGCCGGCTTGATAGCGAGATTAAGACCAAAAAAATTAAGATTAAGATTCGTAATCTTCAGTGCCGGATAGTACACCACCTTATTGATTGCTGCCAATTCTTTTGCTAAATTGCCGGTATTTAACACTTGATAAAACACACTGTAGAGTGCAATTAACACCGGCATTTGAATAAGAAGCGGCAAGCACCCGGCGGCAGGATTTACTCCATGTTCTTTATATAAAGCAAGTTGCGCCGCCTGAAGACCCGGCTTATCACCTTTATGCTTCACGTTTAATGCATCAAGATGAGGCTTGAGTCTTGCCATTTTTTTGGCGGATTTCAACTGTGCTTGCATGAGAGGAAATAACAGAAGTCGAATTAAAATAGTAAGTCCAATAACAGCGAATCCGAGAGGGCCCGGAATGTGTAAATATTCAAACCCTTTATAAAAGGCAACTAAAATGTTTATTATTGGGTTGACCAATACGTTTTGCCAAAATATTTGAAAAGAATTCATAGGTTCGTTACCGGGTCGTACCCGCCTTTATTCCAAGGGTTACATCGGATGATTCGCATCAGCCCTAACCACGATCCATAGATTATACCATAGCGCTCGATCGCTTGATATGTATACTCACTACACGTTGGAGTAAATCTACAAATTTTACCCACAGGAAAAATATTTTTAAACCAACCCGTGTCGAGAGAAAGATATTTTTGATAAAAACGGATTAAGCGAAGTACCACGCGTTTCATAGTCTCAATGCGTTTGCCACTATCTTCTCAACTTCTGGCTCAGTCAGTGTGTTGAAATCTTTTCTTACGATCACAATGCAATCAATAGAAGTTGTAAGACGGGGGATTAAATGACGAATTGATTCGCTTATCAAGCGTCTCATTCTATTTCGTCGGGTTGCGCGTTTATCAATCCTGGTTGAAATGATAATTGCGAAGCGAGATGTTCCAAGCGGAGTCCCGCTCTGCGGGACGAATCTGCTCACGTCCACTTCGTTGTTTTGCACGATAAGTTGGATTGTTGCTCCAACTATTCGTTTACCACTACGCATCACAAGAGAAATTTCTGAAGAGGGAAGACGATGAATTCTAGGAAGCATGAAAAATTAAATTGTTAATTTTCGTCGTCCGATGGATCTTCGGCGTTTTAAAACTTTACGGCCGCCTGCTGTTCTCATGCGCTCACGGAAACCGTGTACGCGTACGCGTTTCATCTTTTTTGGTTGATAGACTCGTTTTGGCATGAGTGTAGTATATCGTAAATAGCGTTACGGGGCAACCTCCTGCCATGTAATGGGAATATCTTTCATCTTATCCGGCATAGTAAGAAGAAGTTGTGGGTAATACAAGAATAATTCCGCTGATGTATCATTGTTCCGTCCGGAACTTGCTAAGTCATGGTTCATTGAAAAACCACCGGCAATAAACATACCGTGGCCAACAAATCTATTCGGACAGGGGGAGATACCAGATGATGGATCGCAAGTGAAAAATATGCCAGCGGGAGAGGTAATGTATACTCCTTCTAAAACCGGATTTGAAGATCCGGCTGGAACCCCAACTGACGGATCAATGGAAATATCACCATTCACGATAAATGCGATAAATCCACCCGGGGTTATCAGAATGGGTGTTTGAATTGTTAAATTACCGCTCACAAAAACTATCACACTTGCACCATTCGGAATATTCCACGCGGCACCATTTATTGTAACGTTTCCATTGTAATAATACGGGTCAGCGCTTCCTGCAAGCTGAGATGAAATCGGAATGTTTCCTGTTGCAGTGGGAGTAGGGGAACCAAACCGGCTATAAAATTCCTGATAATAATCCGTCTGTGTATCGCTTTGATTTATAAGCCAGCCCGTGCTGGAAACATAACTTTCTCCAAGTCCGTTTATATCCGGATCAAAATCATACGACCCTCCATACGTAACAACTCCCGGTGATCCCCCTACTCCAGTGAGAGAGAAAAAGCGGGGATTAGTATTTTGTGAGATATATGATTGGAGAATTCCGGATCCATAGACGTCTCCACCACCTCCGGTTTGCGCCCAAGGCCCCTGCAAAGAATACCCCAAATTCCATGATAAGGTTTCATCTTGTGCTGAAAATGAGGACGTTACGCCATTTCCGGTTGTTGGAAATGTTATATCCCGTTGCCAACATGCGGCACGGAGAGCATATCCTGATGGAGCGGCACTTGCAATCGTGAAGGTTCCCGAATTGGTATTCGGCCACGAAACGTAATTTCCATCGGTTTGTGTTTGCGCTGAAAGATCAGAATCGCCGCTAGCGCTAAGCGCAGTTGACACAAGAGGAGTAGTACATGCATTCACTGTGTCACAGGATATATCGCTCGCCGACACAGCGCAAGCTCGCGCCTGCACGGTGCCTTGAACTATCGTGCACGCGCCGCAATCAGTCGGACAACTATTGCAGTCTTCACTCGATGGATCGCACGTCCCATCACCGCAAGATCCACCTGGCATGGGTGAGGGAGTGGGAAGTGGTGTACCGCTAGGACCCCCACACGATCCACAGATATACGTATTTGTTCCCTGCGTACAGCTATCGTACCTCGCGACTCCAGACGGGTTACTACTCGACACACAACCACTAATGTTGGTATCTTTACACCAAACCGGATGGCACGTACCGCATTGATTATCCACAACACACGAACCACCGGTAGCAACACACTTAAATGTTGGGTCACGGGCATTATTACAATTAACGCCACTCGGACAGGTATAATTCGTCACCCAAACCTCATTTGCTGCACAATTTTGATTGTCTGGAGAACAAGCACTGTTGAATGCACACGCCTCCACCGATCCAGTCGGCGTTGGGATTTTTGGTATACAACATTCCAGCCCGGTTTTACATAATCCATTACTAACCGTTCCACTCCCACATGAAGTCTCACACGTTCCACCAGTACAGCCGTTGCCAGATGCAGTAGGCTTGCAACATACAAAACCTCCACCGCAACTTCCTGCAACTCGTACTTGGGTCGTCTGATCACAGATATCTTCGCAGGTATATGCACACGCATATTGCGCATGGACAGGCTTCCTGCTGGGCACAAACACCAGAAACCCTAACAGGCAGACAACAATACTTGCGATACTCATCCTCACCCGCTTCACATAGTTATTATATACGATAAATGCATGTGAAATACCAGGGATTATGATAGAGGTTTATTGTCTCACCAGGCTGCCCTAGTGATGAATTATTGTACTTAACCGATGCCGCCACTTAGTGGTGTGATGTCAGCACCTGGAGCTGGGATATCAAACTGTTGTTTATCAAATAGATCCTTCGCGGGTTGACCGCCCATCGCAGCGACATCAACTCTGATAGGATTTGGGTACTGTGTAGGATTAGTAATTTCGGTATTAATAATAAGGTAAAAACTGCTTGCATTTGCCAGACTACGTATCACATCTTGTTCGATATCTTCTGCATCTGGAAATCCAGGATTCGCATTTACAACAAGTACATCCGTATGATTGTGACCATCTGTCCCCTTCACAACGCCCTCATACACAATAAAATCAGCGGTTCGTCCACTTTTCATTGTCATGCTGATAGCAAACCAAAAAATGATGTTTTTCCGTAAATTACAAACGATATCAATGCCCTTTGACCCAGACGAACTCGCTTTGTTAATTAGAGAAAGCGGCGTCACGGAATCATCGATTGATAACTTTGGGTGCGCTAGGATATATCGACCAAGCGCGTTAAGTCCTTGCTGATCGACCGGATGAAAATCCGTATCCACGTTAAAATTCCCTATGGATAACGCGGTGAGCTCCGGAACGGAGGGAAGAGCTGGGGTGGGGGAGGCTTCGGGGGTTGGGCTTGGTATTGCGGTGGGCGGGACAAGTACGGAGCCATTCAGGTCAATAAATTTTCCTAAAGCCGGATTAAACACACCAATAACTTTGGGCTGCCCCAGACCATTATTCGTATTCGAATCAGCTAAATAGACCATTGGTTGTTCCGCCCAGATCGGGAAATACGGAACTAACGAAACAGATGAACCAAACCATGCCGGAATAGTGACCTCTTGATAATGCCATGGTCGAGATGCCGGCCGCATGTCCGGCCGTATGGCAAATTCCTTTGCTCCGTCATCATACTGTGCCCAGTAAATCGTATTTGGCTTATTTTTAAGCTCCAAAACAGATCCCCACCGATATTGGGGAACCTGATGTTGATCTAGCGCAGAATTGGGCCATGCCATAAAAAGGATATTCACCGTTGACGGATCGATGCCTTTATTTTTCAGCGCCGCCTGTTGCGAGGCAACCTCACCATCCCACTCTGAAATGCCTGTCTTTGGGTCTTTATCCGTTAAAAACGAGGGAGGGGCGCCTCCTGCAAGGGGCACGTATTCAGGATTCGAAAATACACCCGGTGTTGCGGTCGGATTTTCCTGCGTCGGAGACGGCGGTTGGATCATGGTGACGACCCCGTTCTCTATTATTCCTGGCATAAGACCGGTTTGTGTCGCGATGAGAATCTTGCCATCCTCCGATTGAAAATAGACCTGTGTTGTTTGTTTATCACAGATCAATGTATATTTTGACAAATCGGTGGCGGAGGGAATGAGCTGCATTGCTGTATCTGTCGTTTTCAATTGAACATTCAGGGCATCAATATATGCCGCATGACCCGCTATGTCTCCCTGAGGAAACGAACACTGAATACTTGTAATATGCGTTGTATTTAATGCCGTAACAAGGGTGTTATATGATGCCAATAAATCAACAAGCTGCGGCGCCGTCGGATGGGTGTCGGGTGTGTGACCGGGTGTGGCTGTTGGGTGGTTCACCCCCGCACAGGCTGAAACAACAAGCGCGCCGAGACCGATGCCCGCTGCAATCTTTGTTTTCCGTCCTATATCTTCAAGATTTGTCACAGCCGGCAGCGTAGGCGTTTTTGCATGATCCATTGCTCTTTGTGCTTTACCAACAAATCCTAATCGTGAGGTTGCTGCCGTATCGGCACTTTGATACACCGTGTATGCAAGTATATTTGCTTCACGCCAAGTGGCAAGCGATCTGCGCATGGCTTCGCTTCCATTATTTTCAATATGCGTCCATGTTTTAGCTAATAACGGATTATCCAATACCATCTGAACTTTTTGCATAATAGGAGCGTCGCTATATAAGAGTAAGGAAACAGCAGCTGCCTTCCCGTGTACATTCAGTTTATCCCACCGTTTATTATCTAATTGTTGAATAACTCGCTCTGCATCGGGAAGCAATTGATTGTTTTTTTTTGGATCTTCCAGCCCTTTTTCGAAACACTGTTGAATAAATGTTGCCGGTGATTCTCCCTGGAACGTAAATTGAAACGCTTCTTTAACCGCCTGCGGTAACGGACTGTTAAGCCAGACTTCAACAGCCGGAACTGACGTTTCTGCGGGTTGAAATACTATTGGTTCAAGAAATGTTGCAAGCTCTTTAATTTGCGCACCAACATTCACACGTCCTTTCTCACCATGTCTAACCGCCGAAAGGCACTCTGATGAAATTTTGAGAAGAATCGTTTGAGCCGTTCGTGCCGAATCATCGACATTGGGGTGCTTATTTGCTTGTATCGAATGTTCTTGTATGTTTCTTTCTGCCATTAGCATAAACGCGTCGAAGAATAATCTGCTTACTTCACCTTCAAAACGATCACGTTTCTTCATTTTTTGACCAGCTTCCATACCCTCAGACCTGAATAATAAATGTTCCAACGGAAATGTTGCCCTCTCGTCAAATTCGGTCATATTAACCGCATGATCATCAAGAAATTTCTGAACTCTTGTCACATCTTCTGGTATAACCGACCGACCGACCGAAGTTTGAGGATGCGTCAGGTCAGCAAGAATCTGCTTTGACACCAATTGTGCAGCGATGAGCTCTGCTGTTGAATGGCGAAAGTCTATAATGTGTTGTTTTTCAGAGTCATCGATCGGCAACTGCGATAAAATAGCTGGGTGAATTGATATATCTGTATAAAGTGCGACAGTTGGCAGAAACAATTCTCGCACTGCACTCCGTAGTTCATTACGATATGACGGATGTTTATTCACCTCAGGATATCCATCTGTTTCTAATTCGGAAGAATTCACATTCATATATTAACCTATAGTATCACTACAAATACACGTATGTCAAGCAAACTCAAACTCAAATAAAAATCGAACAAAAAAGGCCCTAGATTAGGGCCTTAGAACGCTCTATTTATAAAAAGAAACTGACATCCTCTGAGCAAAGCTCATAAGTATTCTTATTATACCGACAACGGGAAGGGGATTGTCAAGATAGATTTTATTTCACTATTCCCACTATTGATGGACTAAGAACAAAACCATTTGGGATAACCCAACTACCTCCTATAATGCCATCAAGAACTGCCTGCATAGATAGATTGGACGTTGTTTTCGAAGGACCAACAGAATAACGGAGTTGTACCGGCGCATTAATTTTGATGCTTTTTTGCATTGTGTCGATATCTTGCAACGAAACAACCGTTTGCCCGTTGAAACTCCCTTCCGAGGTGCTCATGGTAATTTTACCGGTTTTTGAGGCCATACTGACCTGTATTTTATGATTGTATGGATCATGATCTATGACAAAAAGTCCCTGCAACACGTGATTTACGTTGTATGCCGGAGCAGTCACGAATTTTCCTTGAATAACATACAGAACCTCTCCCTTTTGCATGATAAATTTCTGTACAGACGGTTGCATGGTTGTTAACGGAGTTGATGGGGGAAGTGGCGTGGATGGAACCTTCACCGATGCCACCTTCGGCACCATAGGTGCTAATGATGAAAGAGGAATGTTGTTATATGTTCCGATAAACAAATACGCCATAAAAATAACGACCGAAATTACCACAAGTAACAAAAGAGCATAGACCATGTTAGATTTATTCTTCATACCTCGGTACCTTAACTATAGCGGGAATGTTGTTTCTATTGCAAATAAGCGTTTTATTAAAAAAATGAATTAATTTCCTTGAAGAAAAACTGGAGTAATAACACGATTGTTTGGACGGCAAGTCGAAGATCATATGCAAAAGTTTTCTTTTTGATGTATGCAAGATCGCTTTTCATCCAGGCGTCAAATGTTTGCGTGTGGTAACCTTCAAGAATCCATGGAGAAATGATGCCTGGTTTGACGGACTCCCGCGCACGTTGCCAAATCTTCAACTTCTTTTCCTCATCAACAGGAAGGGGGCGGGGACCAATCAGCGCCATCTCACCACGAAGAACGTTGATAAGTTGTGGCAGCTCATCCAAACCCGTATGAGCTAAAAATTTACCCACGCGGGTAAATCGGGGATCATTATGAATTTTAAACACCGGACCGTTAGCTTCATTCAGACGATTGTACATGTATTGTTTTTTCTCTGCGTTAATACTCATAGTTCGGAACTTATACAAAATAAACGGCTTTCCGTTTTTCCCGACACGCTGTTGACGAAACAGCACGGGTAAACCGTTTACTAACATTATTAATAGTGCGATCCCAACGAGAAATGGGGAGAGCATAATTATAATAAGAAGTCCAATAATGCGTGACGTCATACGATGGTCGTATGGTATACCATAACGGGCCGCCTATTCAATCGGAACCATTGACACTCACGAACGAACTATTTAATATACTTATTATATAGACTTAGTATACTTACTATGCGACTAACGACAAAAGGCGAATACGCCCTCATTGCACTTATCTCACTGGCTAGGCACCCATCAAACGCGTACGTACAAGCCGGCAAAATTTCTCAACAATACCACATTTCAGAAAAATATCTGGATTCTATTCTTTCTATATTAAAACAACACCATATTATTATCGCCAAACGAGGATTTGGAGGAGGATACCGATTGGCAAAAGATAAAAACGCCATTATCATTGCGGATATTGTCCGTCTGATGGATGGTGCTTTAGCCCCTGTCCCATCAACCAGTAAATTTTTTTACGAACCGACCGTGCTGGAAAAGGAAAAAAAACTTCATGGTATATTTCAGGAAATCCGAGACTATATTGCTAAACGTTTAGAGCACACCACACTTGCCGATGTTCTCTAAACAAATCACATGAAACATACAATCACTTTGATTATTGGGTGCGTGCTTATTCTCGGAATCAGTTTCGGGTTGTATCGTATGCTTGCGCACACGTCAACTGAATCAAAACCGCGGGTAGTGAGAGTCGGCTATTTCCCTAATATTACTCACGCACAAGCGCTGATCGGTATGGCGCAGGGAATATTTCAAAAACAGTTAGGGACCAGCACGACGATCGAGACTAAAATATTTAATGCCGGACCATCAGAAATAGAAGCATTGTATGCAGGGGCCATTGACATCGCATATATAGGACCAGGCCCCGCGATTAACGGATATATGAAATCCGGCGGACAGGAAATACGAATTATAAGTGGATCAACCTCCGGCGGCGCTTCACTGGTTGTTCAGCCAGACATTGCGAAAAAATTCAAAACATTAGGAGCCTCTTCCCTGAAAGGAACAAAAATTGCATCTCCGCAACAGGGCAATACGCAGGATCTATCTCTTCGGCATTATCTGTCAACTAACAATATCAGCCCTGACGTCACAATAACACCGATGGCAAATGCAGACCAAGTGACGCTGTTTCAGCAAAAAAAGCTGGACGGATCGTGGGCACCGGAACCATGGGCATCACTCCTGGTTATCAATGCCGGTGGAGTGCGTATTATTGATGAGCGAACACTATGGCCGAACAATACGTTTGCGACAGCAGTTGTCATAACAACGAAAAAAATGATTGATACGGAACCAGACATCATACACGCCTGGCTAACCGCCCAACAAAATATCACCCAATGGATGAAAAATAATCCCAGTGAAGCGCGGAGTCTAACCAATCATGAAATCGAACGGTTAACGCACCAAAACATATCAGAACCGGTATTACAAGAGGCATGGAAGATGGTGTCCTTCGATCTGAACCCTATTAAATCTTCCGTAGTGACATTCGCCAAATGGGCAAGAGAAGAACAATTTATTACAAAGGGGTCGGTTGATATTAACGGAATATTTTATTTAAAACCTCTCAATGACATTACGCATCAACAGTATTAGCAAGCAATTCAGCCATCGTTTCAAAACGGTTGAAGCGCTAAAAGAGATATCCTTTTTTGTAAAGGATGGCGAGTTTGTTTGTTTAGTTGGACCATCCGGATGTGGAAAATCAACGCTTTTATCTCTCATTGCAGGCCTTGAAAAATCGACTTCTGGCACCATAACATCATTCGGAAAGATTGGGTATATATTTCAGGAACCGACACTATTCCCATGGTTAAACGTCTGGGACAATATAGCATTCAGTTTGAGTATGAACGGTAAACCAAGAGAATATATTCAAAAACAGGTCCCTGTATATCTTGATTTAGTACAGTTAACCGAATTTTCCCATGCGTTTCCTCATCAATTATCCGGAGGAATGAAACAAAAAGTTGCCCTCGTCCGTGCGTTGATCCGAAGGCCAAGCATACTACTGATGGATGAGCCGTTCAGCTCGGTCGATACAATAACTCGGGAAAATTTGTACCTAGATCTTCAAAAAATATGGAAACTTACTAAAACGACGATTATATTCGTCACTCATAATGTACGGGAGGCCGTATGTCTGGGCGACAGAGTGCTGGTGATGTCATCCAGGCCCGGACATATAGTAAAAAACATACGTATTCCACTAGCGCGGACTCGTAACATCGACGATCTTCGCGTTATAACGTTGAGCCATAAAGTCAAAAAAACTTTAGTACAAAATTCTTATGAAAAACTTGATGCAAAATAAATTCATCGTTTTTTTATGTTTTCTTATTATCCTTCTTGTCACCTGGGAAATGGTATCAGTAGCCCGAATCTGGCCTCCGTGGGTTTTTCCGACGCCATACGGAGTATATGAATCATTTGTTACTCAACTACACCAGGGTATTCTCATACCTGCAATTCTCACAAGCATGGGAAGACTATTAATTGGATTTCTTATATCACTTTCTCTGGGGACTATATTAGGAATACTCCTTTCTTATTACGCCATACTTCGCCGAACCGTTGGGATAGCGCTCCTAGGACTGCAGACTATGCCAAGCATTTGTTGGTTACCGCTGGCTATCCTTTGGTTCGGACTCAATGATAAAGCAATTATTTTTGTCATCATCATGGGAACATTCATGAGTATTGCTATGAATACCGTTTCGGCAATTGAGCTGATTCCATCTTCGATCATTAAAGCTGGCGTCATGTTGGATGCTCGAGGAGCAAAATTATACCGACACATTATCTTTCCGGCCATGCTTCCGTCATATCTTATGGGAATCAAACAAGGGTGGTCTTTTGCATGGAGGTCATTAATCACCGGAGAAATGTTATTTGTTACAACGGGTCTGGGTCAGATGTTGATGTTTGGAAGGGAACTCAACGATATTGCACAGGTTTTTGCAACGATGGGAATTATTCTCTTGTTGGGTGTCATCGTTGATAACGTTATTTTTGGTCGTATTATGCACGAGATTCAAGTCCGGTGGGGACTATTTGTTCCTAATAAAGCCAACTGTCAGTCTTTGGTGAGAGACGCTTCTCGTTTGTACAACAACGCTGTTGCCGTCTGTACGGATGCAACCGATCGAACGATATGATATGACGGTTGTTGTTCCACAAAATAATTCTTACATTCATCAAGACTCCAGGAATATTCGGCTGTCGATCTGCAGATGAGATAGACGTACGGTGTTTGTGGGTGATCTAACCGAGATCTATCCGTGTCGTTCCCTAAAGGAACAATTGGAAGCGAATAATTTGCCATATCCCGTAGGTAGTATGCGTACGGAAAAAGTGGATAATTATTGTAGGCATCAAAACGATATGCAACAACCTCCATTTGATTATGACGAATACCTTTTAATGCGGCGTCACGGCCAATCTCAAACGCAATGGTCGCAGCGCTGTGTACATCATTATCGTCATAGGTAATTAACAGACGATAAATCTGAGTTATGTTATCAAATACATACATCGTGCTTACCAGTGCTATCAACAAAAGAAAAATACTCGGGCGCCGGAGCTCTGATCGGATCACAAGAGTAAACCAGAGAAAAATAAACGGAACAAACGGATGTATTCGGTATGCATTAATGTCTCTTTGAAAAAAAACCGTAAACAAAAATCCTATAAAAAGCCAGGGTGAAGCCAAAAATTTTCGCACTCTCAGAACCATCTCTTGAATATCAGGTGAATATTTTTTCATCCTGATAAAAGGCATAATAAAACTTCCGATCACGGCAGTTTCGAATACACCCGACAGAAACGGAGACCGAAATGTCTGCACGAACGGGTTAGCAAATACATCATCAAATAATGCGCCTAGATAGCGAATGCCTATATCAATTGTTGGCCAACGGAACGCTGACGTACCTAATGCAGTATACGTGGGTAACGCATGACTTATTTCATATAATACATAGTGGTAAAAAATAGGAATTCCGGCAACAATCAGTGCACCGATTGCACAAAGGACAGCAATGGCGCATGAATGCGTATACACATTATGAAAAAACCTGGTGCTTACATATATATAAAATGGAAGTAACACGATCGGAGATACGTAGATTGATAATGCACACGTATATGCAAGCAAGGAAATAAATAGCGCGAAGATTGATTTCTTTTGAAAGGCAAGGAATAACAATACGAGCGAAACCGTAATACACAGAGTTACAGGATGTGGCTGCCACATCATCCGACTTTCTGACACCATAATAAATGACGTAGCAAACAGTGCCGCCATAATTACTCCAGCAGTCCTGTCCATTAGTAACGTGGCAAGAAAAACCATACAGCACATGGCAAGCAAATTCATGATAACGAAAGCAACCGTTGCCCCATCGGGGGATCTAGTAAATCGATACACACCGGCAAGAATGTAATAATACGTTGGAGGAACCGAAAAATGTTTTACGGAAAGCAAAGGACCGACCACCGGTCTGTTCCCGTTTTCAACTATACTTCGTGCTATATATAAATCACTTGCTTGGTCGGGTCGGAACGCAACCGTATCAATAAAACGATACGATCGTAAAAATACGGCACAAGCTGCCAATAAAATAATACTTATTATAAAAACTATATTATATCTCGTCATATCAATGACAATTCATAATTCATGTTGTAATCAAACAATTAATACCGTTGTTATCAATCATATCGTATAATAGGCCCCATGAGATCCGAATTTCAATATTACAGAGAATTATTGTGGAACATGACAGAGAAAGAATTGCGGGCACGGTATAAATATACGATTCTTGGATTTATCTGGCTTGTTATCAATCCGGTGATACAGATGATAGTTATTGGTTTCATTTTTACGTTTTTCATAAAAGAGCCGATACCACATTATTATTTTCATTTATTTATCGGACTTATCATTTGGAACTTTTTTTCTGTTTCTCTTTCAAAAACAACACCGTCGATCGTATACGAGAGGGAGCTGATCAAAAAATCAAAATTTCCTCGATCTGTCATTCCACTATCTATTATTCTGTCAAATTTTATCAACCTTTTGATCGGTATGATATTATTTGTCATACCTGTCTTTTTTATTAACACCGTGTCATCACATACTATCCCAGCTACTTTAGTTGGATTTTTACTTCTTTTTGTGTTTACCACAGGGATAAGTTTATTAGCCTCAGCATTAAACGTACGATTTAGGGATGTTAATTTTTTTGTTCAAGCGCTTCTCGTAGTTTGGTTCTATGCTACGCCAATTATCTATACGTTTTCATTTATTCCGTATCGATATATATGGTTTTGGAGACTTAATCCAATGACATCAATACTTCAATTGTTTCAGTTTGCATTCCTCAATGCTCCAGCCCCAGGATTAGCAATGCTAACCATGAATATTTTTATAATTATCTGTATCTCTATAATCGGAGTTATTGCGTTTAGAAATGAAAGTAAGAATTTTGACGATTGGATTTAACATTATGAAATCTGTTGCCATACGCTTATCAGGAATTACAAAAGAATATCATATTCATCACGAGAAACCGACGTTGGTAGAAAAATTTATCAAGGGGCCGGATGAACGATTTATTGCGCTTAATGCTGTTGATCTAACGATTTACACCAATGAACGAGTAGGACTTATTGGACCAAATGGGTGCGGAAAAACTACACTCTTAAAAATTATCACAGGTATAGCCAATCCAACAGCTGGAATATTAAAAACACACGGAAAAATAATTTCCTTGATAGATCTGGAGGCTGGATTCCATTCCGATCTAACTGGTGAACAAAATATTTTCTTAAACGGTATGTTATTGCGTATGAAACAATGGGAAATTCAAAAAAAATTTAAAAAGATAATTGAATACGCGGATCTTAAACAATTTATTGATGCTCCATTATTTACCTACTCAAGTGGCATGAAGCTTCGTCTGGGATTTTCTATAGCTGTGCACGCAAATCCTCAAATTCTTATCCTTGATGAGGGATTCGGGGTAGGAGACGAAAACTTTCGAAGAAAAGCAAAAAAAACTCTACGCGGGTCATATGGGGATAACAAAACTATAATCATATGCACGCATAACCTGGAACTTATCAAACAACAATGCCAGCGCATTATCATCATGGATAAAGGATCAATTGTTCATGATGGGGGAATAAACACACTCAAGGTATATGAAAAATACACCAGATCATAATTCTGCTAATCTAAATATTGACTATATAATTCCCAGCATCAATACGTTTGATAACGCCATAACGGTAAACTCTCAAAGAAGAAAAAAAGTGCTTGAAAAACTTGGGTATACTGTTTGTTTAACTCAGCACGTTAAAGGTAATTTTTTACAAACGTTTCTTTCTGTCTTGAATCAAAAAAATATACTCAATGCAGTAATCATACGCATTGATGGATCCTGCGCACTCGAAAAATACACGCTTCTGAAATTGTTTCTCGTACATGTCCCATTTATCTGGGAAATACACGGGTTTCCAGAAGAACGTTTATCAATCTCCACCGATATTCAATCACGGTGGTTTGTCCAGAAAAATAATATAAAACGTAAGTTATTATCCTATTTTGTACATACGTGTATTTTTATTTCCAAGGACCTACAATTATATGCCGCGAAAAAAATACACATCCGCAATTCCGTTGTTATTCCAAATTTTGTAATTCCAGAAGAATACAAACATATATTTCATAACTCTGACGCGATAACGGAATTTATTAATAAAAAAAGTTGTTATATTTTGTGGGGGGGCGATGCGCGCCTGCCTTGGCAGGCGATCGATACGATTGAACAGGTGGCCAAACAATTTTACACAATTGATAAACGCGTTATCTTTATTATGGTAGGATCAAACGGTTGGCATTCTTTTGTCCCCCCTCCTAATATGATTATCTTAAATCCTGTATCCCACGCCCGTTTTATAAAATTAATTTACCATGCGCGAGTATGTCTAGCGTTATATCATAAACCTACATTCTTTCCATTCTATTTTTATCCAACAAAAATACTGGATTATTTGGCAATGGGAAAACCGACCATTGCAAGTGGGATCGGCGCCATCCGATCTCTCATCGATGACGGAAGAAATGGCTTCCTTACTGATAATTCAGTAAAAGATATCAGTAATAAAATTTTCATAGTGCTACGAAACCAACAGCTCGCCAAAAAACTTACATTAAACGCTAAAAAAGGAGCAAGTACGCACGATGACTCTCTTGCACAAAAACAATATGCATTTGTGCTACACTCATCATTAAAATAAATTCTACTTATGGCAAAATTTCTCAGAAGAATGGACAGCATTCTTACCAAAGAAGTACCTATCACGAGATCTAATTTTCTTACGCGCCTATTGGCATTATCACATCATTGGATCGTAACAGATGTCGTAAGTCCTTTTATCATCACCCGTATATCACTGTGTGTGATCGCGACGATTGCAATAGCTCTTATTCCGTATAAAACATTCCGGTATATGATCCCAATTGACGTTTCGACACATGGTTGGATAAATGTCCTCACCCGATGGGATGGTGCGCAGTACCTATCAATCGTACAAAAAGGATACAGTTATGTCCCTAACGATCAAACAAACGTCGCATTTTTTCCTCTATATCCATTACTGATACGGATAGGGGGATTCATAACCGGACATATGTACCTCGAGTGGGTAGCTGTGATTGGAATTATTATCTCTAATCTTTCACTCTTGATTGCTCTTTCACTCTTGATTGCTCTTATACGAATAGACTTTAATAACACAATCGCAAAACGGGCCGCGTGGTATTATCTGATATTCCCGACTACGATGTTTTTGTCATCTGTTTATGCTGAATCATTGTGCCTGATGTTAACCGTAGGCGCCGTCTATTGTGCATATAAGAAACGGTGGTGGAGCGCCTGTCTCTTGGGAGCATTGGCAACCCTTGCGAGGCCGAATGGTTTTTTTGTGGGAATTCCTCTGGTCGTCCAATACGTGATGGATGAAAATCTTTCGGTTCGGAGAATACACTGGAATGCGATTGGTTTTTTATTAATTCCTCTTACTCTCGGAGGATATTTTTATTACCTTAAAATTACATTCGGAAATTTTTTTGCGTTCCTTCACACCTTAAAGTTCTACAACCAAAAGTTAATGCTGCCGTATCAAACATTTCAGAACGTTTTCAGCACCCCCCTGGGAATGCATACATATCAACACTCTATACTCGAACTATATTCCGTAATTCTTATGGGAATTTGTGTATTCATCGCATGCCGGTATTTACGGGCGCCACTTCTGACTTATACTATCGTTGTATACATCGCGTTGTTATCAACGGGAACGTTGGATTCTAATATGCGTTATTGGCTTCCGTTATTTCCTATATTTATTGTCCTTTCGATTCTTGGCGGAAAACATCCTTGGTTTGACCGCACATATGTGTTCGCTGCTATTGCACTGTCCAGCTTGTTCACGGTCATGATGGCATTATGGTATCCGGTAGCATAAACTACTCTTTTTGAGCAACAATAATGGTGCGGGGAGATTCATGTGACCATCTACTTTTATCATAATTTCCGTATTCTTCGAGTATCGTGAATCCGTGTCGCTGCAAAAGTTGTTCCATATCCTTTTTAGTAAACATCCGTTCGGTTATGTCGGTCAAAATCCGCCTCATCTGGCCGTTTTCCTTTACAATGTCCCACAGTATTAAATGCTGACCGATTTCTGTTTCTTTACTTCCACGATTGAATACATTCTTTATTATCGTCAACTTTTTCTTCGAAACATATTTATAATCCTGAATACCAAAATGGTTCCAATCTGCTTCGGGTTTCTGAAAGTTAATAGTATCCACAACAAAATATCCTCCACGCAACAACTGTCTTTTAACGGAGTCGAACAAAGACTCTTGATCCGCTTTTGTTACTGCCGGAAACCCCCAGGGAGAAAGAATTGTGTGGAATTTGACGTGGGGAATACAAAAATTTGTTGCGTTCCCATATAATAAGGTAACGTTTTTCTGAATATCTTTATTTTCCCGATGTAATCTCTGTTTTGCGTACTTCAGCATCGGACGGGAAATGTCGAGCCCGATGACAGAGGCTCCTGCCCGTGCCATAGGAAATGTGAGTCTCCCGGTACCGCACGAAAATTCCAAGATTGGAGATCCTAATCGTTTTACACAATCCGCCCAAAAACCTATATCGACTGTCCGATCTTGATAATAAAGATCATAGTATGATGCAAAATTATCCCATCCTGTCATAGTTTTTCGATGTCTTGGGTAGTCGAACAACTTTCTCGATTCGAGCAGACCTATAAGCCAAAAAAACTGTTTGAAGCGCTAACCTGGATTCACTCAAAGAAACAGCAGGCGGGCGGCCAGACTGAATCCTATCAATACAATCATTCAAAGCGCGTATATTTGTTGTATTCCACCAGTTTTGCTCTGTTTGTGAGCTAACAATGTTATTATCTTTCCAAACGTTAAGCGTCATACGTTCTTTTCCGTGATCTTCAAGAACAATTGATCCTGAAGTTCCCAGAAACCGTTTTTCCCAACGGTTTCCAAGAGACGTATCACACGATGTACAAACGAGCGTGGCAGTAAGATTATTCGAATACGTTAAAACGGTCACCGATACGTCTTCTCCTTTTTGAGGCAACGGAGTTGAAAGTTTCTGGCTTACTGAGTAAACGGAACGGGGTGGACCGAAATAACTCTGAAGTAAATCAATCATGTGGAATCCGTTATCCATAAGAACGCCACCACCTGATTTTTTCAGGTCTCCTCTCCAGGAGGATCTGTCACCAAACATATCTATTGAATTCGTCGTGTAGAGAACTGTTATCAAATACGGTTTCCCGATTGTTTTTTTAATTAGCATACCCTGAAGTTGTTTATGTAGCGAAGCATATCGAAAATAATGTTTTACGTGGACACTCCGTTTTGCAATAAAAGAGGCTTTAGCAATACGATCTATATCGCGAATAGTGATTGCAAGCGGCTTTTCGCAAATTACGTGTTTTCCAGCTCGAAGGGCAGCAATGACACAATCAGCATGAAGATTGTGAGGCAAAAGAACATCAATAACATCGAGGGTCGAGTCCTGTAAAATTTTCCGGTAATCTGTTGCATACGTATCTATATGAAATTGGTCTGCTTTTTGCCGTAACAAGTCACGATGAATATCGGATAATGCCGCGATCGTCACATTCCTGTTATGAAGAAAGGCTTCAAAGTGAATATCGCTAATTTTCCCAAGTCCTATGATACCTATACGGAGTGGTTTCTTTTTTTTAAATGGCATGTTCGTTATAGGGAAAAACATATGATTATGACTTTCTGTGATTATCAATCGATGCCTTTATGGTTTTAACTATATATGCAATATCACCCGAAGATAAATATGGACTAAATTCCATACCAACCTGTTCACGGAAAAATCGTTCTGCAAAGGGCAGCCGCAGCGAAGCGTACGTTACGTTTCGATTTGCAGAAAACGGGAATGTGTTACCGCTTAATACATCTTTCCTTTTTTGAAAAAGGCTGTAGCGGTATAGCGGAATTGGGTAAAACGCTTTAACAGGAATTCCCTGTGCTTGTATCGTTTTAAAAAACTCGTCGCGCGTCAAAGTGAGATGGCTAAAATGTACCATGCATGCAAACCGGGAAAAAGATGGCTCGGCGCCGTCAACAATTCGGTAGGGAAAAATAAGATCCCCAACATCTGAAAGTCTTTTGACAAGATTGGAAAAATTTTTTCGCCTTTTTTGGTTCAGTAAATCAACCTGTGGGAGTATGCTTCGCGCCAAAGAGGCCTCCATTTCTGTCATAAACATTGTATACCCAAATGTTGTAACATCAGTCTGATGATCAACAGTTTCTATACCAGTGTTACGTGACGCCACGATGTTACGCAGAAATACACGATTTGATGTCGTAATCATTCCTCCTTGTCCTGTCGGCAACGCCTTTTTCTCGTTAAATGAAAAACATCCGATATCACCGATTGACCCGACTCTTTTTCCCTTATATTTCGCTCCGATTGCCTGTGCGCAATCTTCTATAACAAATAATTTCTGCTTTCGAGCAAGAGATAAAATTTTTCCCATCTCGGCAACATTTCCAAACATATGCGCAACAATAATGGCGCGTGTCCTCGTAGTCACAACAGTCTTTACGGAATCCGGTGAAATAGTAAAGGTGTCGTTAATGTCAGCAAAAACAGGGGTACCGCCACAAACGAGTACCGCTTGTGCTACTGCAATAAAAGTATACGCCGGTACAATAACTTCGTCTCCAGGTTTTATCCCAATGGCTTTCATAGCCAATATTAAAGCTGAGGTTCCCGAATTGGTTGACACTGAGTATTTCGTTCCACTATATTCTGAAAATTCTTTCTCCAATAGCGTCGTCTCGTGCCCTGATCTATGCGTTAATTTCCCGCTTAACACGAGGTCATAAATTTTCTTTGCATCGTCATGCGTATACCGGTATGGTTGGCTTGGTAATTGACCAGGCGATAAGCCTAAAACTTTTTTAACAGTCAGAACGAATGTCATAAAAATATACTTTCTGTTCAAAGTGTGAACATTCTAATGCACTACTCTAGTGATAGCAAGCACGATAAAACCTAAAGTCAACCTCGTGAACGGAAATACCAACGCACAATAAGCCAAATAATACCAGCATATCCTGCAAGAGAAGTAATGAAACCAGCGATAAATTCCCACGGAAGGTAATAGAACGATACGGAGTGTTTTCCGGAGTCAATCGGAATACTGAGCAGACCTTCTGTATTTGCGGCTGGAATAATACTCTTATAGTCCATGAGGGCAAACCATCCAGATGAAAAATTCTGATTGACAATAAGACGATCTTTTTTTTGTAAAAACACCTGTGTCGTAATAACATTCGGACTAAAAGAGTGTGAAATAATGTTGCCATTATGTGAACGTAGATATATCTCACCTTTATACCGACTGTCCTCCTGACAGGAAGAATATTTTACAATTCGTAAAGGTTCGTAGCAGGAAATTATGCCTTGGTTATTATGAACGAATGGATACATGGATGTGTTTCGCGGTGCACAGTGTTGACTATAATTTACCTCTTCATGTTTTTGAGGATACGTTTCAAATTGAATAGTGTTTACCGTATAGCGATGTGCTAAAAAAAGATCAATACCCACAGTCAGAATAATACAACCTTGAATAACAAGTAGTTTGGGATGTGAAACGACTTTTTTTAGAATAGCAAGAATACAATCGAATCCTTTTCCGACAAATAGGACAAAAAATATCATAAAAACATATCGATAGCGCTGCATCACACGCATGTACGTAAACGGCGGAAAATGACGCAAATAGACATTGAGATTAAAAGGGGCATACACACCAAGTGCTAACCATACGAATATGGTGAATAAAAATATTGATTTCCAGTCATGATGCTTGATACTTATGAATATTCCCATCATACACAGTGTCAGCACGATCCATCCAACATACATCCCGTTTTCATCGACTCCATATAATAACGGGATTCCGTTTAGTATTCCGTTCGAAGTACCATCCTTCCATTCGATGGTTTGGTGCCTGTTGATAAGCGATTGAAACAAAATAGGTATGGTGTATCCTGATTTTTCGGTGGTCATAATAATCCGTGGATTCCTCTCTAACACGGCAAGTGACGGAAATAGTTTAACTGCGGATAATAGAATAAAGCTCCCGATACAAAGAGCAATGATGTATATTGGTTTTATATTCTTAGTAGCAACTGCATCCCAAAAAGCCATCATGCACAGCAACAACATGAAATAATAGAAATGTATATTTCCGTAAAAAAAAATCTGTGAAAATAACCCACCAATAAACAGAGAGCCGATAACGACGAGTCGAATAGAACGCTCTTTTAACGTACGCATATACAATACAATGATGAATGGAACGAGAAAAATGGACATAAAAGGAATCATCCCAGTAACAGTGGGAAGAATAATTAACCCAGACGCCATATACGAAAGGGACGCCAGAATTGAACCTCCAGTTGAAATATGATATTCTTTCGCCAATAAATAAAATCCTATTAATCCGATGAAAAACGAAATAACAAATATTAGTTTGTTTCCCGTTATAGATCCGAAAAGAAGTGAGAAAATAAAAAACGGAGACAAATAATTATTCTGAGGATTCCCGATATTTGTCATGCCGCCACAGACAAAGGGATTCCAAAGGGGAAATTGATGATACTGTACAAGGGTTACTCGCGCAGATTCTGAATAGGAAACCATCTGATCCCAATCGTAAATAGCTAAATCTTTCGTCTTGAATAAAACAAATAAACCGACTGCAACTGTTATAAATAGAAATAATACGCAAACCCAAAAAAATTTATTTTTTTCGTTCATGTGAAGTATGAGGGAATATGGTATCTTACCAGTGTTCCAACCGATTATATGATGCCTAAACGGAAAGAACAATTGAAATATTCCAATAAATACTGTACAAACAATACGCTTCCTGCCCGCAACATCATGAAACAACACATCTTGTCAAACTCTCTTATTTCCCCATACGGAGGTACGCTGGTCAATTTAATAGCTTCGGAGGAAGAAAAAATGAAACTCTTACGAGACGCTGAATCGTTCGTCTCAATTCAACTATCTCCACGGTCACTATGTGATATAGAACTTCTTGCTACAGGAGCCTTTTCACCGCTTGACCGATTTATGGGTAAACATGATTATCAAAGCGTGCTGACGGACATGAAGCTTTCCAATGGCATGATATTCCCGATTCCCATCACATTACCCATTTCGAATACCAATGGGATTTCAATTGGTAAATCTGTTCTTCTTCGAAGTCCCTCTAATGAACCGGTTGCCATAATGGAGGTCGAAGAAATATTCACCTGGAACCGAGAGAAAGAAGCATTGTCTGTCTACGGAACGGCAGACACACGACATCCGTTGGTGTCCGAAATGTTTTTGTGGGGAAAATATTATATTTCCGGACCTCTCACTGTTATTAATCTCCCAAAACGCTATGACTTTTTACCATTGCGTATGACACCGCGGCAAACACGTTCAATACTCTCGCAACTCGGCTATACAAACGTGGTTGCGTTTCAAACCCGCAATCCCATACACAGAGCTCATGAGGAATTAACCAAACGAGCGTTAAAAAAAATCGGTGGGGCACTCCTTATTCATCCGGTCGTCGGCCTTACTAAACCTGGCGATGTCGATTATTTTATCCGTGTTCAGTCATATAAAGTGCTGTATGAAAAATATTATGACCCTAAACGGACGGTCCTAGGTCTTTTACCTCTTGCTATGCGCCTCGCAGGTCCTCGGGAAGCGGTGTGGCACGCGATAATACGGAGAAATTATGGGGCTAATTATTTTATTGTCGGAAGGGATCATGCGAGTCCCGGACTTAATTCCCACGGTAAACCATTTTATCCACCATTCGCCGCACAAGAACTCTTTCATCAAGTATCCACCAAAATCGGCGTTTCCATGATAGCATTTAACGAAATGGTCTATAACCCAAAAAATAAATGTTTCGAGGAGTTAGACCTGGCGCACGATAAAAAAAAGTATTATTCTTTATCCGGAACGGATGTCCGTACAAAATACCTTGCCACCAATAAACAACTCCCCGAATGGTTCACAAGACCCGAGGTTGCAAAAATTCTTGCGAAAGCATATCCCTCTCCGGACAAATCCGGTTTTTGCGTTTGGTTTACCGGTTTACCGTCTGCAGGAAAATCAACCATCGCAGAAATTCTCCAAAATATGATTAAGGAGCGGGGGAGAGAAGTGACTCTTCTTGACGGAGACATCGTCAGAACCAATTTGTCAAAAGGTTTAGGATTTTCTAAAGAAGATAGAGATACCAATATTTTGCGGATTGGATTTGTAGCATCGGAAATCGTTCGTCATAATGGAGTTGTTATCTGCGCAGCGGTCAGCCCTTATGAATCTGTCAGAAATCAGGTTAGGAGCCTAGTTGGCGATAAAAAATTTATTCTGATATTCGTCAACACTCCCCGTCACGTTTGTGAATCCCGAGACGCGAAAGGATTTTATGCCAAAGCGAAAACAGGGGTATTAAAACATTTTACCGGCGTAAGTGACCCGTATGAAATTCCAAAAAAGCCAACACTGACAGTGTCTTCGACTCACAAATCCGCCAATTTCAACGCACGCAAAATATTTCGGTATATCATAAAACTCGCTCTCGTAAGCGATAAACCGTAATCATGAAAAGTGGATATAAAGTCTTCATTATAACCGTGTTATCTGCATTGCTTGCTTTCTTATTTATCGGCCAAAAAAGCATTTGGCTTGATGAGGCAATGACCATCACGATTGCAAACCACTGGATTGCTATGTGGCATATCCTTTTATATCGGGAACCCTATATGTGGTTGTATTATCTCATCTTTTACCTCTGGACAAGATTAGGGACAGGAGAGGCCTATGTCAGGAGTCTTTCTGCAGTTTTTGCAGTTGCAACTGTTCCCTGTGTATATTTATTAGGATCACGGCTATATGGGAAAACCGTTGGACTGATTACAGGACTCCTGCTTACCATTAACACATTCTTTATCCAATATGCTCAGGAGGTTCGCAGTTATAGCTTGCTAATCCTCTTGATTACGCTTTCATCATATTTTCTGGTTGAGACAGTTCTACAATCTTCAAAGAAATACCTCACTGCTTTTGCTTTCACTAGTATCCTTGCTATCTACGCTCATCACGCCGCACTATTTTTTATTTTCGCACAATTCTTCTCGCTTCTTTTCCTACCGGACCTAAAACAAAAAATGCGATTAGTTTTTTTGTCAGGATTTCCTATTCTCATCGGCATAATTCCGCTTGGTATATTCCATGTCACCAATACGAACATCAGTTGGATTGAGCGACCAACGTTGATAACTGTTTTTTCATTTTTGATTTCACTATCTGGCGGACACGTGGCGCTTGTCTGTCTTTACAGCATCATCATACTAATCGGATTAATTTCTATACGGAATAAAGCGACTAAAAAACAACAGAAAGTATCCCGATGGTGTCATATATATATGCCTATTCTTCTTGCCGTACCGCCAATAATCGCCTATATGATTTCTATAACGATCCAACCAATATTCGTTATAAGATATTTGTTACCGTGCCTTATTCCGCTTACCGTGTTGGGAGCATTCGGAATCGAACAAATTCCCCGAATATGGATAAGAATAGGCGTGATGACTCTCTTTATAGTAATATCCGCAATAAGTATTTCTGTTTATTACTTCAACCGTGAACCGAGATTCGTTCATGGTTTTCAGTATGTGATAAAAGAAAATTGGCGCGAAGCTACCCGTAATGTTCTGAGGCAAGTAAAACCAGACGACGCTGTGGTATTTTACGCATATTTCGTACGTGCACCTTTTGAATACTACCTTTCCCGAACCAATGTACAACGTCTGCAACTTCACCTTATAGATTTGGCGTCATCACCATACTCAATTGGAGGCGTTCAGCCAGAACCTAACGTTCGGTTGTTGTCAAAACTCTCTGCTCAATATTCACGAGTATGGCTAATTTTAAGTCATAACGTGTCACGCAAGCTCCACCGAGACGTCCAAACCGACGAAATCAAAACCTACTTAACAGGGGAATTTGTACAACAAAACAGTTTACACTATGACGGGATTACTGTGGAGCTATACAGTTCTCCGCGGCTTGCCGATTAACAAGCGCGTTGCTTAAGTAAACTTTGTCGCAAAAATAAGATACGTATTCAAAAGAGAACTCACAAGAATAAGGTTTTTCTGAAATGAACTCAATCGTTTGTTTTGAAGTGCATATAATAGTAAAAGATATAAAAGAGGTAAAAAATCCGCAGTATATCTCGGACCGAAACTATACCAACCGGTAGTAAAATACATAAGAAGCGCACATATTGTTAATCCTATTACGATCCAAAATCCTCTATATTTTGAGGGATTTTTTAATGATCGAAAAGCGTAAAGGAAAAATGGTGATACTATAAAAACTGACAAACCCCACTGGCTATGCCGAATAAACGGATACACAATATGCGTGGAACCGTTCGTTACACTGTTGACGCCAGCTAAAAAATACCAATATATATTCATTGGTATGTGCGAAAGACCAAACACCCCGAATCGTCTAAGCGCCTGACTCTGGGGTCCCACGAGATTGGTAAAATACCCGTTATCAAATGGACTCCCAAACCGTGCCCAATTGAACAAACAGAGGCTTATGAGAGTAATAGCAGCCGGAGAAAAAAACTGAACGGCATGCATGATACCATGCTGTTTTGAGCGCAGTTCCTTCAGTAAGACCCAACCAATATATATTCCTATAAAACCTGCCGTCGGACGCGTTGCGATGATGCACGCTTCCAATATCCCGAGAATAAAATAATTCCGACGCGTTTCCCACTCATACAACAACCATGTCAATAAAGCCATGGTGATCACCTGGGCAAAAAACCATGAACTCGGTTGGCTGATGAGCCCGATCGCAACCGACCCGAAGGAAAAGGCGCCAAGCAGAAAGAAAGAGTCATATATACTAAACCCCATCCGTCTCGTCAGTTTATACAGATAAAAAAATAACACTCCCAGCGCCACAATCTGACCGTATCCCTGATGGAACCCTGGTCCGGCAAACAATTGAAAAACGGCTAACAACACAGCCGGAAAAGGCCCTTCAGGCCAATATAAACGCGTTCCAACAACCACCATATCTAAAGGTTTTTGATTAGTGATATTCAGTTGACCGTGAAGAAAACTCTGCGCCTGCCATGAAAATTGGTTATTCGGTTGTAAAAATTGCACGACAAAAAAATAAATGTTAACGGCAATGATGAAACAGAGCAGGGTCATCCGGATTATTTCTGTAAATGGAAGTTTCCGTTTCATAAGCGATACATAATAATATCACGGGCAAGCAAAATCCAAACAACGCCCTGACTTCCTAAGGTTAACAACGCTGCCGGTTTTTTGGACTGTAATAAAATAATAACGTTTAATAAATAAAACTGGCTAAATATGCGCATTAAGGCCATGTCGTCCTGCACGGTGGGGCCAAACGGAGTAACCCAAGAAACGGCTAACACCGCCCATGATAATTTTATGTACCAGGGTGCTGCCGAGATTCTTAAACACGCGCCTGTTGTGATAACAATAGACCAAAAAGACACCATTTCGAGCTCCCAAAGATACGATAACTGTAAAGGTTGGAAGATACGTGAACGGATGGCGTCAAACATTCCCACAAACGGAATCCCTGCGTGATAATGATCCGGTGACCAGGGTAGCCATTGTCCTTTCCATGCAAAATATAGATAGATATTCCATGCCATATATAGAATAATCGGCACCAATAAGACTTCCCACTGTTTTCTTTTTTGAAACAAACCCACGAAACTTATGACGAGAAGAGGAAGTAAAAAAGACTCCTTGGTGAGCAGGGTAAAAAGAAAAAATAGTGCAGACAGAATCAAACGTCTCTTCTGAAGAAACAAGAGCGCAACAAGTAAAAAGAATGTTTCAACGATCTCAGTTAAATCTCTGGATAATACAAACAAAAACCCGGCATAGAAACTGATCGGTAACCCCCACAGAGCATGTCTTCCCACATTGTTCGCATACACACTGCCTACGTAGGCTATTGCCAACAACGCCAACAGATTAACGAGTAAGAGTGCGGTCGGTGCTCCATCCGGTCGTCCGAAAGAAAATGCCCACGCCAGAAACGGATACATGATGCGTTTCTGACGAAACGGGGGATTATCAAGCGTAACACCAAAATCTTTTTCCTTCGTAGTCATGGGATCCAATGCAAGACGGTAATGAAATTGTCCGTCGTACCCGTCGCTTTTGGACAACACAGAGACATTCGGATGTATCTGGTGTTTGTCCGCAAACAGATCGCCAGCTGTGATAAGAATACCAGGAGAGAATTGTATTTTCATAAATACAAAGTATAAAAAAATCAAATAACAGAAAGCTACTATTCCCACAGTGATAAGAGGAGAATTGAAAACGGATGATAATTTTATAAACCGCTTGTTCATTGGCAATTGTTTACTGTACTACAAACTTCGGTGGACCTCAGGCTTATAAAACTAAGTTAAATTTGGTAGACTACGTTCGCTCCCTCTTGCTCATAATATAGGAAAATTAATAAACTATGCAAATTCGTAAACCAATATTTATCCTCGGTTCGGGAAGATCTGGAACGACTATTATATACAAAACTCTTTGTCTCCATCCTGATCTTTGCTGGTTTTCCAATATAGTAAATGGCCATCCGGACCATCCAGAACTTGCTTTTCTCAATCGCCTCATTGAGGCTCCCTTGATCGGACCGAAAATAAAACACGCAATCGTCACTACGGCCTCTCCTTGTCTTATCGGTCCAAGTGAAGGAGAATCACTATATGATTATTGCGGGTTTCACGATAGTCAAAAAATGACAAAGAGAAGATTTTCAAAATTAATCGAAAATAAATTTAAACATATAATCTCTGTTCAACTTTATGCAACAGGAAAATACCGGTTTATAAATAAACGAACTGCTAATACACAGCGACTTGAAATTATTCACGCTATGTTTCCAGACGCTTATTTCGTTCATGTTGTCCGTGACGGTCGCGCTGTTGTCAATTCTCTGCTTCATGTCCCATGGTGGAATACTCTGCCCATATGGTGGTTAAACGGCAAAACACCAAACGACTGGATATCTCAGGGGAAAAATCCTGTTAAATTGTGTGCTTTACACTGGAAATATAATGTTCAAGAGATAGTCAGACATAAAAAAATGTTTGGAAAGCGCTATTTGGAAATTCGTTATGAAGATTTCGTCAATGATGTCCAAGGCACCGTTGGAACAATCATGACGTTTTGTCAACTTCCATGTTCTGCTTCATATATGCATGCTTTACGACGAACACTTCCCAACTTTAACAATAAATGGAAGCAAGAATTAACTACACAACAAAAAGCTGTGTTAGAAAATACCATCGGTTCTTTTTTGCATCAATTAAAGTATGAATAAAACTTTTCTATCACGATTTCTTGATTATATAAAAAAACGAAATGCATTGTCTGTGTTTGTTCTTCTGTTGGGTTATTCATTTGTTCTTATGTATACAGACGATTTTAAGCTTGGAATAGCTGTCTCTGTCGTTGTCACGTTCCTTATTTTCTATATTACAAAGAATCTGTTTCTTTCTCTTTTTTCTGTATTTATGATATCTCTTCCTTTCGCATCACCAGCAAAACAGTATCAATTTTTGTATGCGGAACCGACAGAATATTTGACGGATCAATTTCCATACGGTCTTTTCGATAAAATATATTTCACGATTTCAAACGTGTGGGGAATATTAATATTATTGTATATCGCAGACATAATTATACGTACGATGAAAAAGAGGCGAGGGACAAAAATTGATCTGTTTCTTCGATGTGTCCGTCGCCCGCTGGTTTTAATGACGCTTATCTCATGGCTGATGTATTTTATTCTGTCGGCATTAGGATCCTTACAGTATTCTTTCAATTCAGGCTACTCAATAAATTATCTATTTCACGAATTCAATCTTATAACGATATATATAGGCATTATTTATCTTTTCGTTGCGGAACCAAACGTATCAAAATATTTTTCTTTCCTCCTTTCTGTCATGATAGCTTTCTTTAGTATTATCGGATTAACCCAAATAATTGCTCTATTTACGGGGTACGCCTATATCCAAAGTCAACCCACATATGATATTGAGCAAAATTTATTGTTCTCCCGAGTCGGCGGTACTCTGGGCCCAAACATGCACGCGTACGCAATTGCTATACTTCTGATTCTTCTTATTCCTACTATTGTTAAAGCAAAACGCCGGATTTTTTATCTAATCTTAGTATTGCTTTCTGTTATAAATATTATTTTCTCACAAAGTAGAACCGTATGGTTTGGAATCGGCCTGTCGACGATTCTCTATTATCTTTACGATAAAAAGGGGGTCATACGAACCGCTGCTTACTTAGTATCAAAAATTAAATTATATTATATCGTTCTCTTTGTTATGGCCCTTATCGTTATTATTGTTCCGCGACTCGAGACCATCGGCCTCTTTTTCACCGAAGAAGGTGGTGGAACGCTTCGCCAACAAATGCTATCTGAGGGGTGGCAAATGCTTCAACAATCTTTACTGTTTGGATTCGGCGCAGGTAATAATGTGCGGGTTATGCTAAATAATTTACCAAATGGTTATATCTCTATCTTTCCGTATCCTGTTCATAATACCTTCCTACAATTCGCTATCGACTCGGGTATACCTGCGGCGATATTGTTCTTTCTTCCTTATTATCTTATCCTGAGGGGACTTATCTTACAGTTAATACAATCCAAACAAAAAAGCAATATTTTTTTCAGCTGCTTCTGCTGCATAAGCATAACACTCATATATTTTTTCTTACAGCCAACGTTCGGCAGAACGGAACTGGGATTTTCTGGTATAATTCTAGGATTGGGGACAGTGCGATTACTAAAAACTCAACCGGTAATAACGTCATGAATATAAAAATGTTTCTGCAACACAATAGTAAGAAACTCCATCCCATCGACATGGCATTTATGGGAATAGCATTATTGTCCTTGATTATCTTTTATTTTGTTTTTAAACGGGATGTCAAATTTATCACGATACGCGTTAAGGTTGCTGATAACGCCACGGTGTTACAGGCGTTCCATTCCCCGAGTGATGAATTTATGACCGGATTTATCGTAGGAGACACTGAAAAAGACGAGTTGGGACGTGTAGTTTCCAAAATTGTTAATGTTGAATCGTATAAGACGCAACCAAATCAACAGGTTATTTACGTTGATATTAATACGAAAGTCACCTATAACCCCAATAGGGGAGTATATTCTGCCCAAGGAAAAGATGTTGTTTTCGGAGAATCATTTACGTTTTCTTTCTCAAAAGTACATTTCAAGGGGATTGTTGTTGATTTGCCGGGTTTAAGTTCCGCCTTACACATTAAAGTAACAAAAACCATAGTGAGGGCCCAGGTGAGATATGAAAACAGACAATTTTCTGATATATACGGTGTACCGAGTTACATGGCCGGCGCATTCAAGGTGGGGGATACGGTCGTTGACACTAGGGGAAACGTTCTTGCTAAAATTCTTGAACTTACCACTGTTCCTGCAAAACGAGTAGTGTTTACCAGCGAAGGACAACCAGTCGAGGTTAGTGATCCGGAATTAAAAGATATGTATTTAGTTATAGAGCTGGTAACAAAAGAAGTAAACGGAAAAATATATATGTTTGATTATCTTCCCGTTCTTATCGGAGAGACTATTCCCATTTATACACAGCGAGCAGATATTTTGCCGACTATAACCGAAATTGTTAAGTGAATATGGCTTTACTTTCCTGTGTACTGGAGGAAAACGGAAATCAACCGACGTGTTATTGATTCCTCATTATATTTTTCTATAATTGTCTCACGTGCCCGATGTCGTACCGCATCCCTCTCCTCCTTAGATATCATAAGAATATGCTGAATCATTCGAACAATATGTTCCGTGGTCGCAGACGGAATGAGAAATCCGTTATAACCATGCCGAATCACTTCACGAATACCACCGAGCTCACTTGTTATGACAATCAGTTTCATCGCCATTGCTTCCTTAATCGCATTTGGCTGCATATCACGATCGTTCTTTGAATCAATACGAGATGGTAAAACAAAAATATCTGCCTCATTCATCAACTTCAACAATCTTTTCGTGTGACCGACGGGGCCTGCAAGCAAAACGTATTTTTCTAAACGAAGCGTACGAATGAGTCTCTTGAGGCGTGTTTTCTGTGACCCATACCCGACGATGACACACGTCACATCCCTTCGCTCATCTCTTAAAATTTTGACCGCTTGTATCAAACGATCAAACCCCTTCATTTCTTCAAGTCGCCCGATACTAATAATACGAATGCTTTTTTTAGTTTTCTTTTTTTTACACGGTGTAAAAAAATCTATATTTACACCCGGGGATGAAATAACGTGCATATGTTGTTTATAAACTTGCGTCTTCTTAGTTTTTGTTATAACGTATTGTTTTGAATATTGAGATTGAAATATAGAAAAAGTTGCATTTGCCAATTTGCGAGATAAATCCTCAGGGTGCGCAAATACGTACTCGGTATGAAAAATTATTCCACAGGGGATACCGGACAACAGACTGCATAATATGCCTATAAATGAAATCCATTTTCCGTCATGAATATAAATAAGTGACGTACCGTCTGAACGTAGTCTTGCGGCTATAAGACCCATCAAAATAAACAAATCGCGATCTTTAGGAATGGGCATTGAACAGAAAAATACTATTGCGCGTATATATTCTAAAGGGTGAGCAAATAGCAAAGAAAGGTGTGAAAATAGTTTTTCGCGTCTGTGTCCCCGTATATTCTGGAATGGGTATCCCAAAATGTAATGGGATGGGTAGGGAATTAGCTTGTTCACCGGCTGAATGGAAGTTTTTTTTAGTTTTTCGTAATAGATAGTTCCCACTATGCCTCTTTTTGCAAAAGCGTATAATTCGTTTGAAACAAATGTCTCATTTGTAGCACGATACCAAGGCACAAAAAATGCGACCCTTCCAGGGTTATCTGTTCGAAAATATTTCATAGTTTTTTTGAACATACTGTCGTAGGTGATTTTCAAAAGAAGACACGCTATACGTTTGCGCGGCCGCATGAAGAACCGACGGAGAATAACGCATTGAATCAAACTGTCGAATCACCCGCATGAGAGCCTCGGTTGAATGAGTATAATAGAACTTCCCTGTTATTCCATCAGCAACCGTTTCTTTAACTCCTCCGCCATGATAGGCAATAACAGGAACCCCATGGGCCATGGCCTCAACTGGTGCTATACCAAAATCTTCACTCTTTGGGGTAAACAAAAATGCGATTGCTCGTTCATAAAGATGATAAATTTTTGTATCTTCTAAAAAACCGAGAAACTCTATCGTTGGGCCAGCAATTTTCCGCAGTTTAGGAATATAGTTCCCATCGCTTGCACTCCCTACAATTTTTAAAGGTACGCGAAGCCTGCTGCAAGCTTCTATGGCAATTTCTATATCTTTTTGCTCATCTATTCTAGACACAATAAGATAATAATCGCGGTGTTTGGATCGATGGTAAGAACGGGGAACCTGAACGGGAGGGTATATCACCGTTGCCGAAACTCCGCTTATACGCCGTAACAGGCTCTGTATATGTTTAGAGTCTGCAATGACATACGGATAACGTCGCAACGCCCCGACATAGTGGCGCGCAAGAAATGGAGCATAATTAATAATTTTTTGCATCGGAGTTTTTGATACCAGGTCAAAAATATTTTTTGGTGGACAAAGAACGTATTGAATATGCAGCGGGTGCCAAACGTTAATGGTATTGCATAAAAAAAAGGCAGAATTAGATATGACAATGTCGTAAGCCTCTAACTGAAGGCTTTTCCAAAAAAGCGGGGAGAGAGGCTGGAAAAGATAACTAATGGGCTCCAAACCAAATCGTTTTGTCGGAATAACATGAATATTTTTTCGAAGAAGAGGCGGACTAAATTTATCTAAAACCGACTCCTCAAGATACGCTGTGTATATGTGGGCTTCGGGATAAATATGTAACAGCGACTGTAATACTCGTTCTGCTCCCCCGTATTCTACTAAGATATCATGTGTAATCGCGACCTTCATAGTAAATTATTGTGTATTTTTTACTTTGTTAGCAACCAGCGATCGAACCAACTGTCCCATTTCCTTATGAAACCGTTGCTCATTGAATTGTTTAGCGTAATTATAGAGTGTTTGGCGGTTAAATCTTTCCGGCGTATATCTGCGAATCGCACGAACAAGGGCGTTGGGTGTATATGAATAAAAAAATGCACCCGTCTGACCCTCAATAACTGTTTCTTTAGCGCCGCCTCCGTGATATGCAATAACTGGAACCCCATGCGCCATTGCCTCAACAGGTGCAATTCCGAAATCTTCCGCCCGCGGAGAGAAGAGAAAAGCAATCGCATGTTTATACAGCTGTCGAATTTTCGAGTCGTTCTGAAAACCAAGAAATTCGATTGTTGGCCCAGCCAGACTATGGAGATAGTGAATATATTGGTTATCAGTTCCTGACCCGACAATCTTTAACGGAACGCTCAATTTGCTACATGCAAATATAAGTATTTCTATTTCTTTTGTATCGTCCAGGCGGCACACCGTCAAATAATACGAACCGACGTGACTGCTCGGAGCGTGTCTGGGGATGGTAACAGGGGGATAAATAATATCTGAATGAATTTTAAACATATGATTTAATAATTGTTGAATATGGTGAGAAATAGACACAACACACATACCCTGATTCAAGGCGTTTTCGTATTGTTTAGCCAAATACGTTGTATATGGAATAACTTTCTGTGTTGGATTGGGTGATGCAAGATCGAAAATATTTTTAGGCGGGCCTAAAATATATTGGATGTGAACGGGCTTTTTAACACGAATCGTATTCGATAATAAATATGAAGAGCTTGATATCACCGCGTCATACCCTTCGAAATTAAAGGTCCTCCAACATATCGGCATAAGAAACTGAAATAAATATCCCCATTGGGCAAGTCGCAGTTGTTGGATCGGAGAGACAAATAAATTACGACCGGACAGTGAAGGAAAAAAATTCTTTACAAAACGATCATCTTGATAGGCGGTATATACATGGGCGTCGGGATATAAACGTAGTAACGATTGTAATACTCGTTCCGCTCCACCGAACTCACATAGTGAATCATGTGCGATAGCAATCTTCATAACGCACTATTATATCGCTAATTCTCTCTGTCTCACAATCGTGTTTATTGCGATCCTTCCGGATATATTCTATAGTAAACCGACAAAATCGATAATCCTATATTATGACAACAATAAGCATCCTTATATGTACTAGAAATCGAAGCAATGATCTTCGAAATTGTTTACATTCCCTCAAGAAGCAAACGAAAAAGCCACACGAGGTTGTTGTTGTGGACAACGGATCAAGCGACAACACGAAAGAGGTTTGTTTATCGTTTTCCAAGTCATTACCCTTGCGATATATGTTTGAAAAACGAATAGGTATACCATTTGGAAGAAATAAGGGAATACGTCATGCAACGGGTGACATTTGTGCTTTCATAGACGATGACTGCATTGCTGATCCTAAATGGATTGCGCGTATTCAAAAACGATTTTCTTGTTCTCCCAACTCCGTTGGAATAGTCGGCTTTAGTAAAAATCTAACTCCTGATAACATACCAAGTCGGGTAGAACAATTATTTTATGAGCGATGGTTGTCGGAAAATATACCGAACATAACTCAAAAATCTTATTTATTGTCTGGCCTTGTTATGGACTTTAAAAACTGTTCACTTCGTAGAAGCTTTATAAAAAACTATCTCTTTTCAAGACTGGCCCCTTATGGCGATGTTGGCGACGAAGATGTTGAAATGGGAGGTAGATTATTCAAAATAAACAAATATATATATTTCGATCCATCTGTGATCGTACACCACGAAAATTCCAAAACCATTTTTCGTTTGTTATATAAAAATTTTTGGCTGGGGTACTCGAATAGAATATTATTGAAGGCTGGTCTTGATGTTCGAAAAAAACCAATTCACGTACGTCGGTTCTTCTGGTTTATACACGTCCTGAAAGAAATGAATGAATATAATGACATAACGAAAAAAGTGCAGTTTCTATCTTTATTGTTTTTGTATCCTGTTGTTTCCAACTTGGGGCGTCTCTACGCGTCGTTATCATTAATTTTTTCAATGCAACAAAACATTCCTCAACGGGGATAACTCATGAGTGAAACCATACCCACTATCGACTGTGTCTATGCGAAATCCCAGGGGGGTGTATACGTTGCGACAGTCCATATTATAAATGAGCTTTTACGTAACAAAAAGGTCGTCGTTCGCCATTATGAACTTCCCGCGACATATGAACCATCAAACGGTAAATTACGCTTAGCCCGTTCTATCCTCGGGGTCGTACGCTACTATATCGCCTTACGGTTCCAGACTCATCGCCACCAGGTGAGACGCCCGAACTTCCTTTACACGCCATCTCCGATTGTTGCATTCGTTGCTTTGTTTATTCCGAAGTTCACAAAAACAAAAATCATTCGACATTTCCATAATTTTTCTTTCGGCGAGGATGACGTCTCTCCTTGGAGATATATCCGAACAGTTACAAAAGGATGTTTGCCTCGTTTTTTCTATTTTGCACCGCTGTTAATCCTGTATTTTTGGATGGAAAAGCTTTCACTGATCAGATCTTGGAAAATTATCGCACCGACCGAGTACTCAAAACTCGTAATTCTAAAACGCTATAATCGTATAAATGCCAAAAATATTACGGTTATTCCCAATGGGATAGATAAAAAATATTATTATCCTGCCATTCGTAAAACAAAATCTTCTTATTTTCACGTTCTTTATGTCGGGCGATTTGTTCCAGAAAAAGGAATGCGGGAATTGGTAAATGCGATAATGCTCCTTAACCCAAAACGTTATGTATTAACAATACTCTCTCCGGATTTTACTAATCCTCATCTTTTTTCTCTGTTCACACAAATACGTCAAAAGGAAAACATTCGAGTCGTTCATGGATCAACGGATGTAATACGCGCTCGGTTCTATAGAAATAGCGACATATGCGTATTACCGTCAACGGGTAAATTTGAACAGATGCCGCTAGCCTATCTTGAATCTATCGCATGCGGCACTCCCGTCCTCACAAGTAATACAATTCGAGGAATACACCCTCTTCAACAAGCTATCTCAAGCGGGCTTATGCTACCCGACGCACAACCAAAAACCATTGCTGCACGTATTCAATGGTATTGTTCATTATCATATGCACGAACTAGTACAATACAAAATTTATGCGTGATGGCATCCAAACCGTTTTCATGGTCAAACACCGCTGCTGCAATTGACAAACTTCTCAGATAAACGACTTAGAATTTAGGTGGTTTAATGTTTACTAAATCTCCAAATAACGACTTGATTCTCTCCATGGGAACGGTTTGTTTTTGTATATAGATGTAGACCGTTATTCCTTTATCTAATGTGTATCCCGGTGTTATTTTTTGAAAATATTGACCAAGTGAGTCTGACTTTTTAATCTCTTCGGCAAATATCCCGAGCGCCCGTTGATCGCTTGCGCGCAAATGGGTTTGTGTTGGTTCCGCTACTAACAGATATGTAGAATTAAATAGCACATCAGGAAAACCATCTACATCAACCCCACTGAATAGAGCTATCGCATTACAGAATGTTTGTTTAAATTGAAAATATTCACATGCGTTCCGCAATAGGCTTGCATTGAGCTCTTCGGAGCTTGCCACTAATGTTACCCATCCGTCTCGCTGAATATAAAGGCTTTGGGTTTTTTGTAATAATTTTTTTATAGAACCCATGTCGTGTCGCGCGAGGGGGGGATGACGATATTGAGAAAACAAACGTGAAACGAGACCCAGTGAGACATCACCCATCGGTACGAAAACCCATATGAAATTCGCGCTTAATACCATTATGAAGATAACGATTCCCAAAATCGCTCGAATACCTTTCAGTCTAGTAATACCCAAACTGATGGTTGTTGAAATTATGATAATTATTGTTGGTAGCAACAAATATAAGTGTTGGGGGCCGAAACTCTGTACAGTGTGAAAAAGAAAGTATGTAACACAGAATGATGAAATAAGAAATAGTATTCTAGATTTCAAGGGGTTGTATACACCTTGAAAAATAACACCAAAAATAAATATTAGGGAAACTAATAATCCGAATTTCGCTGTAAATTCACCAATAAAGGCTATAACCGTTGACTCAAATTTCCAAGGATAATAAATTGAGGCATAATCGGCCATAAACCTTTGTATCAATCCGTTACCTCCAATTAAAAAAAGTGCGAGAGGGATACATATTGTAATAATACAAATTATTAAAATCTCCTCAATTAATTGGCTGAGAGGTTTGTTTTTTTGAAATACTGAAAACAGTAAAGACTCAATAAAAAGTCCCCCAACGTACCCCACTGCCCAATAAGCATACCAACGTCGCAGCAAAATCATTATGATTAAACTCGTTACAATGCCAATAATATCGTAGACATTGAACTTGCTGGTTGTTTTTCTAAATGTAATCAGAAGCACAACGCCGACACAAATAAGACCAGATATGTCAATAAACCCCATAAGAACGGGTGCCCATAATTGGGGAGCTAAGACCGCTGTCAGCAATATAATGACGCTGGATAACGTAGTGGTTGGGGCTAAAAATCTTGCATACCTGCGAGCCGACAAAAAGAGTACAATTGTGGTGGGGAGACCATATAAAAAATAAATATACAAAATATACGGCATCCTACTTGCTCCGAACACACTACAAAACGGAAGCAGGGGATACACACCCAAATCTGTATAAGAGTCATGTTGAATGGAATAAAGGAGTGAATCAAAACGTTTATTGATAGCTATGTGCTGTGAGCAGATCTGAATTAGTTTCTCTTGATACTGCAAATAATCCCAATAATAAAACATCTTCTCCGCGTGAAGATACCAGATCACAAACGCCGTTAAAATAGTACTAAAAATACAAAAGAGGGCTGTTTCAATGTAGTGTTTTCGAACCCACGATGCCATATGTGTATTATATGTCGTATGAATTCATCGTTGCGTCAAGATAACTGAGCAAGCGCTTGTCTGAAGATAAACGAATCGGCTTATTAAATTCTTGTGCTTGAAAAGAATATGGCGGTTTGACAAGTTTAATTATATGCCTATTAAACAAGTATCTACAAAAATATACTTGATGATCATCCACATGCTCATAATATCTTTTCTCTCTCGGTAGCACGTACGGAGTTTTCCCAACGGCTAGCGTCTGATATATCGTGGCGGGTCCTCCGTGCGTTACAATTATTCGTGCTTGTCTTATATATTGTTCCATCTCAGGAAAGGGAAGAGACTTATATAAGAATACGTTTTTTTCTCTTATATCGCATATTGTATTGCCATGTTGAAATATAATTGTTTCATTTTTCTTTCTCGACTTAATAAGCCCCTTCGCTGCTTCAACCATGCGATCGAAGGGGAAAGCTGTTGTACCGACAGTGATAAAAATCATAGAAGCGCCCCTTTATATTTTGCGTTTCGGAAAAATCGCAATTGCTCCTTCTGCTGAACCAATAGTTCATCAACTATGGGCGCGATCATTTTTCCCGAGAGACTGGGGTAATTGATAAAATCGTACGGTTCGATAAAAATAAGTTTTATACCCAACAATTTTCCTACATAAAAAAATGGTGGCGCGATACCGGCGCCACAGCTAACAAGTATGGTTGGCTTTTCTTTTTGAAGAATTTTTATGGCAAGGAAAAAATTTCGGATCGCATTGACGATGTTTCTTGATTCAGGTTGATATCCATAATATATCTTCTCATTTTTGAGTAGTGATGAAACATCACTCCCTGAAAACGTCACCCAAAAACGACCGTGCTTTTCCCACCAGGGCTTTAGCTGGTACATTTGAAACAGGTGGCCGCCACGGGAAGTAATAATACCTATTTTGTTTGTTTTCATTTAATATAAATATCCGTAAACTCGGACAAGTGCCAAAACGATGTATACACAAGGTAAAAGAAAGAGGTCTTTTATTCTCCAATATCTTAAATAATAGTATTCTCTTCTAGCGGCACTTACTAGATTAAGTGCAGTTTTACGGATAGGAATCATTCGAATCTTATCTTTGCTTGATAAGTGTTTGTCTAAAACCCCCTCACTTTTGGCGATACGTAGGTGTTGGGCAATAAAACTGTCAAACGAAGACCGCTCATGATGGTAAGCAATAATCGTGGGGTCAAAAATTATTTGAACACCTTTGTTTTTCATACGAATCCCTAAATCAATATCCTCGGAACCATAAACCAAATCTTCTGAGTAACCGCCAGAAGAAATAAATACTGTTCTAGGCATGGATGCGTTTTTATTATCAAATGTTCGCATGCTCCCGTTTGTAGTGGTGTTAGTTTTCAACCAATTTTGATAATGATCACTCATAATCTCGGCGTACAAATTATTTTTGGGAAGACTACTCGTTGCCCCCTGAACGACATGAGGATTCTTTGAAGAAGCGTGGCTCGAGCGAATTTGTTCCAAAAAATGTTTATCTGCTATACAATCGTCGTCAAAAAAAACTATGATTTGTTTTTTGCTTTGTTGAAACGCAAAATTATATAGCTTTGGGTACCCCTGAAGATTTGTGTAGAAATAACAAATTGGTAATTTTCTTTTATACTCAACAATAACACTTTGTGTTTCATCAATCGAAGCGTTGTCAACAATAACAATCTCATCGTTTTTTGTTACCTGACCAACCAAAGAGCCTAGGTTCGCCCGCAACAACGAGGCTCTGTTTTTTGTCAACGTAATAATGGAGACTGATAAAAAGCGTTCCATGATCGTTTGCGTGCGTATATTATCTCACCGACAAGGAAATTGTGCATAACCAAAGCAATTCTCGGAAATCTTAATTTCTTGGTAAAAATTAGAAAATGTGTAAAATATCGTTAGCGTATGATCCAAATTTCGGCAGATTTTCGGTTGAGTATTTAGAACATTCTTCTGCGGCAAATGTATTTTGTTGACAAACACGAAGCGCCTCTTGTGCTTTTGTTGCGTTATTGTCTTCGTATAACATAAATGAGGCTAATTCTATGTGAAAATATGACCAATCAGGGTCCATTTTCACGGCCTCTCGAAGCAGTTCTTCTGACATAAACCGGTCGGCGGTGGACTCAAGCGCCCAAAAATACAAAAATTTTGAAGAATAATGCGCTCCAAATAGCGCTGAGGGCGACCTTCGAATGGCTTTTATAAAAGAACCAGTTAAAATCTTGGAATTTGAGGTGAGTGTTTTTAGGGTATCTATATTTATGCGATGATTACTTATACTTATTGCGTTAAACAAGATGCTCATCATACGGCCCTGGTCCTGCGGAGTGATCAATGATGAATGTTGAGAAAGATAATTATAATAGACTGTTTTGTTTTCGGTGTTTTCGGGGTCTAACAATAGACTTTTCAAGTAATATTCGCGGGCTTTTACTTGATTTGAATCTTGAATAGATTGCGCCAGTGCGTAATATACTGATGGGTCACCCTTGTGAATCCATTCGGCAAACGTAAGTTGCCAAGTGGTAAGTTTGGTTATTCTTTGATTATCATGAACAAATTTTAATAGATCCTCTGTGTTAAACGACACAAAAACATAGGACGCCGCGGGTGGGAATAAACCATAAAACACAGCAAACTGGGCCATGCAAAGCAAGTAATATATCCCCAATGTTGCCAGCCCTAACCAACATGAAGAGGGTAGTCTTTTTGTTTTTTGTCTTGCGCAAACACCATGAGGCGCGCTCAATAGACCCAGGGCTGCCCAAAAAATTAGCCAAATAACAAGAAAATCAAAAACCATGTCATAAAACCCATATATAAATAGCAAAAGTGCGCCATAAAATATATAAGGTTGAAGGTTTACATTATCATGCTTATTCAACAAATCAACTGTCTTCGTTTGATTCCACGCGTTATTCCAAACAATTGCGAATAAGAAAAAAAATAACAACGCGCCAATTATACCAAGCTCGGCAATAGCCTGTAATAATAAACTGTGCGCAAACCACGAATATGATAAAGGTCTATTTTGAAACCTCACTGATAAAAGATTAAAAGTGCCCGGTCCGCTCCCAAACCACGGACTGCGCAATGAGGATTGAAGAGCTTGTTTCCAATAATCAACTCTACCATCTTGCCAAGGAAGGGTTTTGTTTATCTGTTGATAAACCCGTGAAGGAATCAAAAAATTATATTTTATAACACCGGCAGAGTTAACCAATATTGCTAACTCAAAAATCAAGAGCGTGGCTCCTCCAATAAGAAAAAGCGGATTTAAACGCGACGCGCCATGCCTTTTGCTCAAAACACTTTGAACGCCTATATATACAATAAGAATCGCCCAGGCTCCACGAGCAAACGTTGCAATCAGGACAAAAAAATATACACTTACGATTACACCATTTAACCATTTAATCCTCGTTTTAGGGAGAGTCTCAAGGAGAGGAAACAACACGACTAGTATGCTAGCTAGGTAGTTATGACCATATACGGCATAAAGAAGATTCATGTTCGGTATAAACAGGGGGGGTCGTATGAAATACACAAAAGCCAAAGAGGTCGCTATTGCGACCCCAGCAAAAAATAATAGCCCCCACATAAACCATCTAATTGAATCTTTTGACCGGAGAGAATAAAAACACCAGTACACAAGGTATCCCTCAATGAGACGCACAAATGATGACAAAGAGTAGGCAACGCTGTCCGAAAAAGCCCCGCGCACCCCATAATAAACAATAACGCAACACCAGGCAATATTTATCAATCGGGGAAGGGGGAGCAACGAGCGACCTTTTTGAATTAGCAACACATAAAGAGACCAAATCGCGACAGCCACAAAAACCTCGAGATGAGACTGGAGCCCATCTCCAAATAAAAGCCCCACAGTTAATAGGAAAAAAAACGCGTATATCTCAGCGCCATTTTGTATGTTCAACCCTATTTGCCGTATTTTATTCATGTAAGCCCGTTATCTTTATTGTATTTCATTATACGAGTATTATTTCAAACTCAGCAAACAAAAAGCAAAGTAACCCTGAAGAAAAGACGCACCGCGACATATAGAAATGTTTTTCTGTACAACTAAAAAGTTGCAAGGGTTGTTTTACGATGTTCATGTCCAAGCCTCCTATTGACACGGGGACGCGCCTCAATTATTATTGTGGACAACTTATCCACCAGCCCCATTACTGCTCCTGCGACATATGAACACAGAAAAACTTTGGAAGGCGGCGCTTGCGGAACTAGAGCTCTCCGTTTCTAAGGCTACCTATCAAACGCACTTCGCGGCTTCTCAATTATTATCGCTCACTGACGGGGTGGCGACTATTGGCTTTGCAAACCCTCTTATGCGCACCCTAGTTGAGACGCGGTACTATTCCCTTGTTAAAAGCGTTTTGGATCATCACACCAGCCAGAATGTAAGCTTGGTTTTTTCCGTGACGCCCAAAAGAGAAACAATGTCCACCAAAGACGCGGGCCCACTGTTTTCTCCTGCGTACGAAGAGCCCAATATAAGCCTCGCGTCTATAGCCAGAAGGCTACACCTGCGCCCTGATGCTACATTTGAGAACTTCGCCGTCTCCACCACTAATCAAATGGCCTACGCGGCAGCCACGGCCGTAGCTAAATCTCCGGGAACAGCGTATAACCCGTTGTTTATTTACGGTGGTGTGGGTGTGGGAAAAACCCACCTCATGCAGGCGGTTGCAAACGCAATTTTGGCTAAGAAACCTAACACACGGGTTGTTTATTGTATGGGTGAAGAATTTTTAAATGAGATTGTTGAGGCAATCCAAACAAAAACATCTAGACAGTTTAAACAAAAATACAGGACCGCTCAATTATTTTTGGTTGATGACGTCCAGTTTATTGCAGGAAAACAAACGGCCCAAGAAGAATTCTTTCATACGTTTAACGCCATTCATAGAGAAGGGGGGCAGATTATTCTTATCTCTGATCGCCCCCCGTCAGAAATTTCAAAACTAGAAGATAGATTGCGGAGCCGATTTGAGGGCGGGCTCATAGTCGACGTCGCGGCGCCGGACTTTGAGCTTCGTGTTGCTATTATTAACATCAAGTCTCAAGCGATCGGACTTAGCGTCCCACAGGACGCTGCTCGCTTGATTGCCGCAAATCTTTCTGACACCCGAGCTATTGAGGGGTTTCTCAAACGACTAACCACAGAACTGTCAACGAGAGGTGGCGCGGTAACTGTGGAAACCGTTTCATCGCTTCTCCAGATTAAACCAGAAGTGGGGGAGCAGAAAAAAACCCGCAGAGTTCCCCCCCAAGAGCTTTTAGACGCGGTTGCTTCATATTTTGGGATAAAAACCACAGCAATTAAAGGCCCGAAAAGAGATAGACCTCTCGCGCGACCAAGACAGGTTTTTATGTATTTATGTCGCACGGAACTAGGGCTTACTTTAGAAGATATCGGGGGGGTGCTTGGTGGGCGCGACCACACCACTATCATGCATGGTGTTGAAACTATTACCCGCGAGTTACCCACAAATGAACGCCTCAGGCTTTCCATTGAGGGGATAAAACAAAAGGTTTGGGTATAAGTTTTTCCGGTTTTCCACTTTTCCACATTTTAACAATATTTATCCACAAAGATATCCCCAGTCTTCTCGTGTTTTTCTACCGCCTTTTTCCCGCACCTCTTTCGCCGTTTTTCTTATCATTGACACCCAAGACAAAAAAGCATACACTTTTCCACACCGTTTTCTACTATTTACTACTAATATATATACAAATAAATCGGCACTATGATAATTAACATTCTTCAAGAAAATCTTCTCGCCGCCCTTTCCCGCGTAGGTAGAATTGTTCCTATAAAACCACAGCTCCCGATTGTCCAAAACGTTTTAATCTCCACCGAAGAAAAACGAACGAAGCTCGTTGCGACTAGTTTAGAAATAACCGAATCTGTGTGGGTGGGATCAAAGGTGGAAAAAGAAGGAGGGGTTTGTGTTCCGGCGAGGCTTCTTTTAGAGTTTGTTTCTTCTCTTCCAAAAGGGACCGTTCAGCTAACAGAAAAAGACGGAAGTCTACTTGTTGTGTGTAGCGGATTTCGCGCCCTAATTCCGGGGGTTCCCGCAAAAGAATTCCCGCCCGTTCCGGCGCTTGAAAGAAAACACGAGATTGTTACTGAAAAAAGCGGGATTCTTGACGCGATTGAAAGAGTTGTTTTTTCTGCTGCGACAGACGAAGGGAGACCTCTTTTGACGGGTGTTCGCGTAATTCAAAAAGAAGGGGAGACGGTGTTTGCAGCGACGGACGGGTATAGGCTATCCGTGAAGAGAATTTCCCTAAAAACAAAAGAGGCGCTCGACCTTTTAATTCCAGGAAGAGCCTTGTCTGAAGTAATTAAAACGTGTCTCGAAGAAAAAGACGCAAAAGAAATTTCTTTGATAAAGCCAGCGGAGGGACAGATAGCTTTTATTGTCGGCGAGACGGAAATACAAACGAGACTTATTGATGGGGACTATCCTAACTTCGAAAAAATTATTCCCACAAAGCACAACACGAGGCTTCTTATTGAGAAAGAGGCTTTGCTCCGTGCGGTAAAATCTGCGGCGATTTTTGCCAGAGACAGCGCAAATATTATAAAGTTTCATATTGAGAATCAAACGTTCACGATTTCCGCTAACACTCCCCAGGTTGGAGAAGATGAAATTGACGTTGAGGCAAAAATTGATGGCGAAGGTGGGGACATTGCTTTCAACAGCCGGTTTCTCCTCGATTTTTTAGCAAACTATAAAGAGGACGAGCTGTTGTTTGAAATGACCGGCTCTCTAAACTCTGGAGTTTTTCGTCCGCCGAAAGATGACTCTTATCTCCATATTATAATGCCGGTTCGGGTCCAGGCGTAAACTATTGGTTGACATAGTTAAGACGAAGACTTGTTAAATTAGTCACTCCTTTTTGAGTAAGCCAAGAGAGAAAGCTGTTTTTGCTTTGATCGTAGGGCGAAGACAGAGTTATTGTATATGAGTCGTCAGCATAAGAGTAGCTTATATTAAATCCATTTCCACCGATGGGGGCATGTGTGCGAACGTCCTTTAGGGCCGCGTCCTGAGTTGCGTTTTGTTGTTCGTATTGCTGAAGAGATTTGCTTACTAATTGGTTCCAACCCGGGAAGTTCTCTGTGGACCGCTCGGTAGTGAAAACAATTACATATGAAGGGTCGGTTCCAATATTTATACTATATTGTGTATTTGGGGTGAATTTTGTTTTAGGGACTATTTGAATTGTTTTTCCGGATTCAACAATATTAACGTCGGTTGTTGGGTTAATGGTTATTTTTACATCATTTTGACGCACATCTTGATTAAGCGTGATTATAACTGGCGAAAACGGGTTTAATGAAGAATTGTTTGTCGGATTAGTCGCAGTAACCCGAATTGGAAGAGGCTTTGAGCGGAGCGTATAAGCAATAATTGCGATTAATGTAACAAAAAACAAAACAAGAGGGATAGACAATTTTTTAATCATACTATTTATATTATTGTACTATGTTTTGCAGGTCGCGCCTTTTGCAGAAACACCCCATAATCCTGAATCACTAGGAGTGTCGAACGTAAAAGTTGCGGTTGGACCAACGATTGTTTGAGTTGTGAAAGTTGGTTGTGCAGGATCAAGCGTATCAACAGAAGTAACTTGACCTTCTGTCCTATGAATACCCGTGATAACAATGAAGTGACCCGTGACAACGTCCTCTACATGAGCATATCCAAGAGCGAGGATGAGCCCGCAACAGTTAAGTTTTTTTTCCGCTTCGTCCCATCCATCGACACCATAAGAAGAAACAGATAGACCATCAGCGGTTAATATGTTTACGACAGATGAAACATATGAGGCGCATCCATATGTACACGTATGTGTTGTTGAATTACAATCAAGGCCATAATCATATCCGCCCGTTGAATGTTGTCTGTCCCATATTTTTTTTACGTCAGCGTCAAGATTAAACGCCTTTTCAATCATGGTTACCGCGGCGCTTCCACACCCCGAGTCGCCGATTGTACACGACGTGCTTTTACTATAGCAGGCGGGCTGGGTCGGATTTGCGTTGTAACACGTATAATTTGTCACATCGGGATTGCCCGGGTCGTTTTGCTGTACATAAACCCTGCTTCTATCTGTGTTTGCGCACGACGTGATTACGCCAGAGCTTCTGGAACCCTTTCCAGGAACGATAAACTGTCCCATTGATCCGTTAAAGCGCGACGTGGCCATAATAACCGGTAATCCTATCGCGAGTGCAAGTATTATTAAAATAATAATAGTGGGGTTGTCATACCAGGCTTGTTTTGGTTTTGGCAAATTAAACGTGCCGCGAAAACCTTCAGCGGCGCCCCCTATAAGCGCGCCGATCGGAGCGACCACGGCGGCCAATGCGTTTCCGACCCAAGGGATAATATTTGTTGCCGCCCACCAAATCCACGCGATGGGACCACTGAGAGCTGTGATGGCATCAACGCCTAGCCACGAAAAAAATTTAGTCAAAAATTGAGTAACCGCGGCTTTTTTTGCTGCTGAACCTGCGGTCGCAGCCCCCTTTTCTCCAAAATGAAGAACCCAATTTAAAGGTGAAGCATCAACAGAATGAGAGGGATTGTACTCAAAATGAAACACTCCCGGATTGTTTGCGTAAAACCTCGCGACAAAGAATTGGTGTACATCGGCATTTGTGAGTATTGTTGTGCCTGCGCCGTTTAATCCGTTTAAATAATCAAGCATGTCTTGACTGGCAGGGGCTTTAAAAATTTCACTAATCAAACTCTCTGCGTTCTGAAAGGCTTGTCGTGGCCCCAAGCTTGCGGCCACCGCATCGCCTGACTGAAGAAGCTTCTGGTATACTTCTTTAAACGCTTCCGAAGACACGGCGTTTTTAAGTATTTCTTCTCTTGCGGCTCCCCAAGAGTCAAGAAACGAAAGCTTTTCAGCTGCATTAAGCGCGTCCGTTATCTTTGTAGCGACCCCAACAGCTTTTAATGTAAAACCATCAAGTTTATTTGGTATTTTTACAAACGTTGTAATCCGTGCGTACCGTATAGCCCTTTCAATCGTTATAGGTGTAACCTCTTCAACCTCTTCAATTTTTTTAATGAAATTTTCAACAAAAACCCTTGGCGAATCGATGTTGTTGGCAACGACATCTGCGACGCGTTGAGTCGTATAAAATTCATTTGCAATGATCGTGTGGACGCCCTCAGTATCAATAAAATTTTTTACAGAGTTTATTGCGGGGTCGTCTTTTGTTATGCCGGATTTTTCAAATCTTGTTACAATTTCTTCCTTAACAGCGATTGGATCAGGTGAGTGCACCGGCTCTAAAAACGCATTTTTTGCCGCCTCCCTGTTTTCCTTCGCAAGAGTCTGAACAAAATTTTCTACCAACCCGGGGATGTTATGTTTCGTAAAATTTTTATCATGTTGTTCTTTTATTTTATCCCCAGCGTGGCGAGCGGCCTCAACGGATTCTTTTGGACTGAGAACTTGAGGGAAAACCCCATTAGGATCAAACTGGTGGACTCCCTCTGAATTTGGCGGTCGAAGCTCCCGTTGAACTACGATTATTGCATCCGAGATAATTTTTTTCTGATTTTCAGGTGTTGTCAGCCAAAAAGCAGTTCTTTCTTGAGGATGTTTGTTAAAATAATTTTGAAATTCAGAATAACAAAGAGCGTTTGGAAGCAGGTCTTCTGAAGGAATTTCTCCTTTTTGGACTAAGTAAAAAAACGCCTGAAGACTCGTTTGTTTATCTATAGTTACATCGTTCATGGTGTTTTATCTAGGATTGTTTTGGCGAATCTTTTATTTGTTCGGTTGTAAATATCGGCCTACTGGTGGGGGGAGTCGGAGTTGCATCTTGTGCTTGCGCGGCCTTCTCAAGGTCTTGTGGTCTTGTTGTGACCAGCGCGTGCTCTTGGGGGGAAGCAATTACCTTAATTGCAGCGTGTGCGGGCCCTGCGAAAAAGAGCGCCTCTCCAACGCCCGCCGACAGCAACAAGTGTTTTTCTCCCTCAGAAAGATAAAACATTTCCGCGACTTTATCTATTGCGACTGTGGATTGTTTAAGAAGAATTTGTAAGCTGCTATTTTGAATAATAGCCTTTCCAAGATCGACGGACAAAAAGTCTTCAACGTCCTGAGTAATTGTTGTTAGTCCTAAATAATATTTGCGTGCCCGTTTCGCGATAGAGTTTAAAAATGCGCCGGAATCGGGATATTTCATCATATACCACGCCTCATCGATAATAAGAATCCTGCGTTTTTGGTCTCTCCTAATTTTGGTCCAGATAAAGTCCAAAATAAGATACATGGCAATAGGTCTCAATTCATCCTCAAGATCCCGGATGGAAAAAACAGTTAATTGATTCCGTATTTCTACATTTGTCTGTTGGTCAAAAATCCCCACCAAGCTTCCTTTGACAAATTTTTCAATACGGTCAGCAAGGCTTCGAGAGATTGGATCCTCCATCCCAATGAGGGTTTTGTAGAGATCTTCCATAAGTGGAGGCTCTTTTTTTTGAGTGGCCGGATCAGGAGTGATTCCCTTCTGTTTGTAGGTTAATACAAGCGCGCGGTCTAAAAGCGCATCTTCGGTGGGCGTTAGTTTTCCCATGACGACGCGAAAAAATCCATGCAGCGAAAGAATTTTTTGGTTTAATTCACTTTCTTCTTGAGTGTCGGCATCTTGGTGGAGAAGCGCCAAGTCGAACGGGTTTACCTTGGTTGCCGCTCCAAAGTGAAAACGGATGTATTCGCCTCCCAATGCGTGCGTAAGCGTTTCATATTCATTTTCAGGGTCGATAACGATAACTTCAGTGTCAAACATGAGCGACCGGATGATTTCCAGTTTAACCATATAGCTTTTTCCAGAGCCGGATTTTCCAAAAACAACCGTATTTGCGTTTTCCAAACTAAACCGGTCAAAAACCACAAGGCTGTCATTGTGTTCATTGATGCCATAAAGAATTCCTTCGTTGGCCGTTAGCTCCGAAGTGGTGAACGGGAAGGTAGTAGCCAGTGACGTTGTGTCCATGTTTCGTGTAACTACAAGCCTGTCTTGTCCGGCCGGAAGGGTAGTTTTAAACCCTTCTTCCGCCTGAAGAAAAGCGCGCTTGGTTACAATAAGAAGAGACGCAAGCGTCGCCTCAACCTGTTTAGATGTTTTGTTTAAATCTTCAAGAGACTTTGCTGGAATCGTGACATATAAGCCAAACTGGAAAAATCTTTGGGCTCCCTTCGCTAGCTCTTGCTGAAGAGACAAGGCGTCTTCAAGGGCCACCTGCACAGACGGTTCTATTACGCGTCCGCGTTTCATGTCTGACTGGATTGTGGCTTCCATTTCTCCAACTTTATGTTTAAGGTTTTCTAACACCTCTTCGCTTTTCGTGGGATAAATATGCATAGCGATATCAAGCGTGTGTGTAAATGATATAAGTGGCTCGAGCCAATTAGCGCTCACAAATCTTGGGTATCCGGAGACGAAAAGAGTCCGATAATAAAAATTTCCAACTTTAAGAAAGTCAAAATCCACTTCAACCGAAGGCGGCGCGATAATATCTTTTATAGTAAGTGGCCCATCTTTGTCTGAAGGAAGCGCGATTTCCTCCGGCATTGGGTTAAGAACTTTTTTTAACGTCGTATATATATCCATAATTCTAGAGCTTCATTGCATTTTCAACGGTTGAATCTTCAGGTGGTGGCACGTCGGCATTGTACGAAGCAAAAAATAATTTCACCAGTTGTTCATTTGTTAATTGGTGTGCAGCCAGCCCAACACGGTTTAGCAGTCGGATAAGGTGGTCGCGTTTTGGATTTAACACGATAAGCGCTCGCTCAAAAATATATTCTTTTTCGTAAGGAAGACCCCTTTTTTTATTTTGAAACAGCAAGCTTGTTGACATCCCAAGCTCTAAGTTGGAAAACGGAATAATGATATAAAAATTTTTATCGAGTACGTCTTTCTCTTTTACCGTTGAAGCAACGAACAATCGGTAATCATGTATGCTTTTTGCAAGACGTGGGCTTTTTTGGTTGCGTTCCTGATTTTCAAGCAATCGAAGATATGCTGTCACGTCTTTATGCTGTGTGCGGATGAGAAGCTCAATAGGAAAAGACAAGGAATTTAAAAGTCCTGCATACGCGGTGATTAGAATATCCTGTTCTTTTTCTGAGAGAAGTCCAAAATTGACAGCAGAAGCGGTAATAACTGTCGCACACGAACCATCGGTAAACATAACAATTCCCTGACCGATCGTTTCAATCTCAGTAAATACTTGCGTTGAAGATTTGATCGGTATAATTTTTTGTGGCATAGTATTTTTTAATTCATATTCCCAAAAATTTCTTTTGCCAGTTTTTCCCTGTTAACCTGTTTCTGATTTTTTGCAATAATCTCAAGAGCTGGCACAATAGACCCGTTTAGTGTAATTTGAACCCGATCAAAAACATATCGTGCGCGAGGGTCCTCAATTTCTACAAAGTACACCCCGTTTGCCAGAGGTGTAGATGCCGCAAATTGACCAAGCCTGTTGGTTTTTAGCGCCCGAAGAGGTACGCCATCCTTATCTTTAACAGTAACTAACACCCCGGGTAGAAAATTATTTTCACTGTCTTTGGTTATACCGGTGACAATATTCGGAAACGTGGTGAGTCGAGGAAGTCCGGCCTTTATTGCTCCCTCAGGGGTAATAATTTTAACTGTTGTCTGTTTTTGCATTTGCGGAGTTGCCACATGTGTTCCGGTTTGCGCTTGTACGGCGGGGATAGTGATTGTCGCGGGAGTTGAGGATTGTGCTGCTTGTCGGCGAAAAGTTGCAAGTTCAGTTTCCATTTTTTCTTTTTCCGAAAGAATTTCAGTTAATTGTTTTTGAAGTTCTAAAACTCGCGCTTCTGTCATGCTTTTGCCGGCCAGTTCTTGTTTAAGAGTTGAGACCTTTGTTTCGAGTTCTTCTTCTTTTTCTTGCGTTTTCTTAAGCGTTTCTTCTTCATTTTTTCGATTAGGAGAAACCACAGGTGGGGGAGACATATCGATGTGACGGCCGGTAATATTAGGAGTAGAAAAATTTTGTGCGGCTGATATGGCGACCGCAGGAGTTTTACGCGGTGGGGCAAAAGAAAATAGCTCAACAAGCCAGGACAAAGGGTTAGTTTGCGTTTTTTTGGTTAATACTTTTGCTTGTCCCCCTGAAGGGGGACCATTGGAAATGTGGGTTATAGAAGGGGGTGGTGTAAATACTCCACGGAGCACATCTGGCATGGCTCGATCTCCAGCGGACTGTTGAGGTTGACTTTGTGTTGTGTTTGCCGTGGCTGGTGTTTTTGACGTAACAACTCCATTGTTTCGAGACCACGTAAATTGCGTTGGACTGTACACGCTTTTAATAAACGATAACACCCATATATCCATTGGCCGATCTTCAATGGGAACGAAGGCAAATCCTATTCCGCCAAGAGCAAATACGGTGGCAAGCGGCCATGTGAAGAAAAAAGGAAGCGGCAGTTTGTAGCTTATATACGCCAAAATCGCTCCACCGGCCAAATAACCGAATTGTTTAACAGTCATGTCGCCTATAAGGCGAAATTGGAACGTGGTAACGTTTTGTGGGACAGGGTGCTGCTCCATCGTATAATTATTGTACGAACGATTCGACGCGCGCGCAATAGCACAAAGCGCATCAGGACCGTGAAAACTGAAAATTTAAGTTTTCACGAGAAACTGAAGTTTCGCACTCTGATATGATAAGATAATTTTATGGAGTCTCCCCTTGTGCTTTTGGAAGTAAAAAATTCCCGCGACAGCGAGGAAACACCGGCGGCCATGGAACAGGTGTTTGCGGCGCTTGGTGCAACCGTAGGTCACGGGGGGCTGCTAGCCCGATTATTCGGTCGCCATAAAGCGAAGTATTTTAGCTTTGAGATCGTCTCTGTTAATTCCGGAATCCATTTTTTTATCGGCATGCCAGGGGAGGTTCAAGGGTATGTGGAGAGTCAATTAACCGCTCATTATCCAAAATTATTGCTAACTGCCTCTCCGGATTGGGCAGAGCATTTTGTAACACTTCCTCATATAAGCGCCCAACTGGCGTTTGCCAACTCATATTATTATCCATTAAAGACATATGCGGACTTAAAAGATCTTGATATTATGGCGAGCGTTTTGGGTCAAATGGCTAAATTGCCAATTGGGGAAGCGGCGGGAGTGCAACTTTGGGTATCACCCGCAGGATCAGGGTGGCAACACGCGGCCTCAGCGGTTGTTGCCCGCGGAGTGCCTGATTATTCTTCCACAACCGGTCGCATGAAGCCTCATCCGCACGCCAGACTTATTGAAACAAAAATTGCTAACGTAGGTTTTATGTCAGCAATACGGGTTATTACCGTTGCGGCCAACGAGGCGCGCGCAAAAGAGCTGAATCATACACTTGCCGGAACATTTGGTGTATATACGCTGGGAGAGGGAAACGCGCTTGTTCTTTCCGAACCCTCATTTTGGCAAAAAAAACGGTTGGAAGAGGCGATTGTAGCAAGAAATGGCAACGTTGCCCCCCGTAATCAAGTATTAAATGCGATTGAGCTAGCATCGTTGTGGCATCCACCAGGATTAGCCCTGTCTATGATCAAAAATATCTCATGGGGCGCGATGCTGACCGGTGAGGCGCCGGAGAATCTTCCGGTTGCCACGGATGACGAGGCACACCCGCCTGCGCAGGCAGGAAAGCAACGTATCAACTTTTTCGCCAGGACGGAGTATAAAAACCGTACAGCAACATTTGGTATTGCAAAAGACGACCGTAGAAAACACCTCTATATTGTTGGGAAAACCGGCACCGGTAAATCCACAATGATTGCAAATATGGCAATTAATGATATGAAGAACGGCGAGGGTATGGCGATCGTTGATCCTCACGGGGATTTATGCGACATTATTCTCAATTATGTGCCGTCACATAGGATTAATGACGTAGCGTATTTGGATCCTGCAGATCAGGAGTATCCGTTCCATCTTAATCCTCTTGAGGTAAAAAACACTGCCTATCGGGAGCTTGTTTCGTCCGGCATCGTGTCGATTTTTTATAAACTGTACCATCTCAGCTGGGGACCGCGGCTTGAATATATTTTGCGGAACACGATTTTAACGCTCCTTTCGGTCCCTGACAGCACACTTCTTCAGGTGCCCGAATTACTTACCAATGATGGGTATAGAAAAACTATTGTTGAAAAAATGTCCGATCAGGTACTAAAGAGTTTTTGGCTTAATGAATTTGAAAAAATGAGTCCGCAGTTTCGAAGTGAGGCGGTGTCCCCGATACTTAATAAGGTCGGTCAATTTTTATCCTCCCAAACAATCAGAAATATTGTGGGAAGTCCGAAGTCGACCGTTGATCTGGAAGACATGATGAATCAGGGCAAAATTGTGATTGTGAATCTTTCTCAGGGAAAACTTGGAGAAGACAGCAGCGCTTTGTTGGGCGCTATGATTATTACGAAAATTCAACTGGCCGCGATGAATCGCGTGTATACAGCGGAAGAGGCGAGACGCGATTTTTATCTCTACGTTGATGAGTTCCAGAATTTTGCGACTACGTCTTTTATTAAAATTTTATCCGAGGCTCGTAAATACCGGTTGGATCTCACCCTTGCTAACCAATATATCGGACAGATCGATGAAGATGTGCAGAAGGCAATTTTCGGCAACGCCGGCTCGATCGTTTCTTTTAGTGTGGGCGCGACAGATGCAAGAATTCTTTCAAAAGAATTTGGGGAAAAATATGAAGAAGGGGAGCTGGTGGGGTTAGGAAATTATGACATAGTCCTCAAGCTTTCGATAAACAATCAAACGACCGATCCGTTTTCTGCAAAAACGCTGCCGCTCCCCAGATCAATAAACCAGAATAGAGAAAAAGTCATTCGGTCTTCACGAGAACGATATACGAAAAAAACACCTTTAAATCAATGAACATAGCATTACTTGGCGGCTCATTTAACCCTCCCCACAACGGACATATTTCAATTGCTAAACAGATATTGGATTTGAGTTTTGCCGACGAAGTGTGGTTTTTGCCGAATTATGGTCAGAGACCACCTAAAAATGTTGTTTCTGTAACCGACCGACTCGCGATGACGAGGTTGCTGGAGCTGCCTAAAGCCCGAGTCTCGACGATTGAAATCGATAACAAATTGGATGGGGAAACGATTCATCTGTTGCCGTTTTTACCGAAAGAACATGAATTCTTATTTATTATCGGTTCCGATCAATTGTTCGGATTTGCCAAATGGTTACGTTGGGAGAAGTTATTGAAATCAATGCAATTTTTAGTGTTTCCGCGTGTGGGATTTTTAAATGAACCATTGTTTGAGGGAATGCGTGTTATTGATGACGCAAGACTTGTCACAATGGATATTTCTTCGACAAAAATTCGTGACCGAATAAAAAACGGGCAACCGATTGATTCGTTCGTCCCTTCTGCAGTGGCGCAATATATTTACAACCATACGCTGTACATATAACGCCCGCCGCTTGCGTCCGCCCTTGTCGGCAGGATATACTTATCTTATTCAGGTCCGCCAAAGGCGGACCAAACTATAATCAATTATATGCCCGCTTCGGGTATAAACCCATATAATTCCGATTGCAGTGGGTATACAATAAAATAATAAATAAGAAATATGTCGCTCATTGAATTGTTGAAACAAATTGCTCAGAAAGCGGAACGATCCGTCGCCGGTCAGGAGGCGGGTAAACAAGCAGCAGATAAGGTTATTGAGAGAAATAGAGCCAGAAGAGCAAGAAAAGCGGAACAACTTGAAAAAGAGGCTCAAGAAAAAAGAGTTAAAGAAAATAAGCCTGATGCTCAAGGAAAAGCCCCATCTCACGGAGAGTCAATACAAGAGAAAAATAAGATTGAGCTTGTTAATAATGGCACCCCGCTTTCTATTGAGCAAAAGTTACAAATTATTCAAAGTGAAACGACAACAGTTCCAGCTGAAAAGGCAAAACGGCTCGAGCAAACCTTTACTAATCTTCAGAATGAGATTCGTGATAACGTTCAAAGCCCCGGATCGCGCGATAAAATTGAAGGAATAATCAGAAATATTCCGGAAGATGTATATTCCGATCCCGACCTTGCCGAAATAGCCCGTGAGATAAGACAAACTGCTTACAACCACATCATGCGCAACCCGGCATATATGTCTGGAATAGACATCAAGCAGCGGGTGGCAATGGCGAAGACTTTTAATCCTGAAACGGTTGGAAACCAATATCGTGTTAAAGCGATTCGTGTTCGAGAAGACGAAGAATATTTGTTAAGTATAAAGGCTGATATTTCCCGACACGAGCTGACACAAGAAGAAGTGAAACAGGATCAGAAAGTGGCGCGGGAATTGGTTGATTTTATAAAGAACAAACCCCAACTGCAGGATATTGAAGCTGTATTGATAACTGTTCGGCAGTCAGA
>Ga0182027_10000331_pt1 | contig 81626 bp, 72 predicted proteins | sample 712E1DmetaG_FD_121300 | JGI IMG/M metagenome (GOLD analysis project Ga0182027, IMG submission 121300) | Permafrost microbial communities from Stordalen Mire, Sweden - 712E1D metaG (Illumina Assembly) | ecosystem: Environmental > Terrestrial > Soil > Wetlands > Permafrost | place: Sweden... | reverse complement strand
TGTTTTTTAACAGCCAGCGATTGCATTCTTATTTAGGCTACAAGAATCCGAATGACTTTGAAAAGGATTTTATATTGGCAAGTGCAGCTTAACCGGGTGTCCGTTTTTACTTGACCAGATCATATTTTACAATTTCAGTAGTTGGTTCCCATTCTGTCGGTTCTGACAAAATGGTATTTATAAGCAGTAAAAAAATCAAAAAGGAGGGGATAATAGGTTTGCCATAGTGACAAAGTGTCAGGTGTAATGAAATGATTTATAAATTTGTAGAAAATTATAATGATTAAGGAGGGTAATTACATGTCTGAAATATCTAGTGGAGCTATTGTTGATCCTGCAAAGTACAGGAAGAAAGTTTTGGCGATTTCAATTGCCGGTTTCGCTTTTGATGGAATGGACATTTGGGTCTTTGCTCTGGCAGTGCCTTTATTATTGGGTGCCTGGCCGGGACTTAATCTGGTTCAGGTTGGTTTTGTTGCCACGTGTATGTTGCTGGGTATGAGCGCTGGTGGTTATGTTTTTGGTCCTCTTGCCGATAAATTTGGCCGGAAAAGAGCGCTCGTTTGGTGTATCGCCTTTTTCGGTCTTACCACCGGTCTCACCGGTTTTACTACAAATTATATTCAAATGGCCGCACTGCGATTTTTGGCAGGTTTAGGACTGGGCGCGGAATGGGCGCTGGCCGGTACACTTTTACAGGAATTTGCGGAACCGGCTAAACGCGCAAAGTATAGTTCCTATATGCAGCTGGGCTGGCCGGTAGGTATTGCTATAATCGTTCTTATTAACCATTTCCTTTGCCCGATTTTCGGTTGGCCGATTCTTTATTTCTGGGGAGCAACAGCTATTCTGCTTGCCATCTACATCCAGCTCGCCATTCCGGAGTCACCGATCTGGCTGAAACATCATGAAGACAAGAAAAAGGGTGTCGTGGCTGGTGCGCCGGCGGTTGCGGCCGTTGGCTTTAGTGATCTTCTCAAAAAGGCAAACATCAAGTCGTTCGTCTTTGTTACTATCATTTGTACCTCTCTGATGTGTACCTACTGGGCAGTTAATACCTGGCTTCCCGTGATTCTGTCCAAGGAAAGAGGCGTGTCACCTAACGCCTTTTCTTCATTCCTTCTGGCCCTGCAGTTTATGGCCATTCTTGGCTATATAGTTGCCGCCTTTTTCAGTACAAAATTCGGCAATCGCAAGACCATGGCTGCAGCTTCATTTCTTTCCGCCGTTACATTATATGTGTGGCTGGGGATGGAATGGGAAGACAATTTGTTCTATACGTTTGGTGCCATTAACTGGATGGTCGCCTCGGTTATCTGGGCTGTTTTAGCCTCTTATCTGGTAGAACAGTTTCCCACGAACATCCGTGCGTTGGGTGTTTCTGCCGGATATTCGACCGGACGCCTAATTGCGACTGTTATACCTTTGATCATGGGTGCCGCGGCCAAGGGATTTGGAATGACTATAGTTATGGCTGCCATGGCTGTATTCTACCTGATTTGCATGTTTGGTGTTTTGATGCTGAGAGACACTAAGGGTCATATGTAGAATCTGACCATAATTAAATAAATAACCGGAATAAACCGGCTATCAAAAACCCCTTGTTCCTTTTCTTTTAGAAAGGGAACAAGGGGTTTGATAGCACATGAGGGCGAGAAAATCACATAATAATGTCACAATCAAAAACGGGTAATTTTGCGCTAAGATCACATTAATGAGGACGGTTGTACTAGCTCACTAATTCGGTAACTTTTGCGAGTTTATCAAAAGGCGTTTCATAATTCAATCCACCGGACGCTGATTCTTCGCACCGGTGATAAATAGGTGAAAACGATAATCGAGATAAGACTAAGTTAGATACTATCTGTCAAGTCTAATATAGGCTTATTCTCCACCTTTATACATTTCTTCGATGATGTCTTTGTATGTTCGGCGATGGCTTTGCGCTTGACTTTCATGGTGGGGGTTACTTCGCCGTTCTCGGTGTAGCGCTTCTAGTAACAGATTAAATCGCCTCAAATATTTACCTTACAGCTACAAGTCCACAATCTCATTGAATGAATAAAATTGAACGTCGGGCATCAGCGCTACGGTGTTGCCTCGTCCGACTGTTTGCTTAAGATTTTCAGAATGGTTTTTATCAGTTTTTTTGTCCGTACCGGCTTTGGCAGGATATAGTTGTTTCCGATTTTATTCTCTTCCCTGTCAACAACATCATCTTTTGTGGCTAGCGCCGTAATATATAGAATCGGGATGTTTGCTGTAGCGGGATTATCTTTCAAAGCGGCCGCGACATCCTCGCCGGGCATGTCCGGCATGACGAGATCAAGCAGGATTATATCCGGCAATTCACTTGCGGCCAGTTCTATGCCGTCTTTGCCGTTTGTCGCGGTAATCACATCGAACATTCCCTCATGCGTGAGATTTTTTTTGACAAAATAACAAAAATCGACTTCATCATCGACGACCAACACTTTTACGTTTTTTGCCATGTTACACCTCTTTCGTATCAATTATTTTATTTTTTGGTTGAAGTTTTACAAAAAAAGTCGTTCCCTGGTTTTCCCGGCTTTCAACATCAATGGTGCCGCTTAATCGCTCCATGATCATATGGGCAACGCTCAGACCCAGACCCGTGCCCTCATTAGCGGGTTTGGTAGTAAAAAACGGCTCGAATATTTTCGCCAGGGTCTCTTCCGGGATACCCTTTCCTGTATCCGATATTTCCACAACAATCATTTCATCGCCGATACTGAAAAAATCGGCCCGACGGTAGCCGATTTTATAGCCAATCTCGGTGACTAATTGTTTATAGGCGCGAACCGTCAATATCTTTTCTTTGCAGTCTTTCATGGCATCAACCGCATTATTGACAAGATTTAAAAAAACCTGTTCCAGCATAGTATAATCACCTGCCACCTCCAGCAATTCATCGGCATACTCACATCGAACGCTCACACCGCTTTTTTCAAGTTTTGGTTTGGCCAGCGCCAGGACGATATCAAGCAATGGGCAGAGTGGGATTTGGGTGATTTTGGATACCGTTTGTCTGGAGAACGACAAAATGTTTTTGATGATATTATCAGCCCGGTTGACCGCATTAAAAATCTTTTCTATTGACTCCTGCATATCGGGCTTATCATCGGGCAGATTGTTTTCCAGATAATCGACTCCCATATAAATAATTTCCAACGGATTCCTGATTTCATGGGCGATACCGGACGCCATCCGCCCGAGGGCGGCCATTTTATCCTTTTGTATTAACTGGTCCCGGGTTCTTCGCAACAATTCAACAGTATCATTTAAATTTTTCTCTTTTTCAATCCGGTCGGTGATATCTTTGGAAATAATGCAGACCGCTAGAACATCCCGGGTTGACGGATCTCTTATCGGACTCAGCGTATTGGCAAACCATATACCATGATCTTTATCATAGGATTCATACTGTACCATGTCATTATTCTGGTATACCGATCTCACGTAGCTCAAAGATTTTTCCGCTTCGGTCTCATCTTCGTTATAAATGTGTGAAATGGTCAAACCGAGAATACTTTTTTCATCCTGGCATCCATAAAATTTGACAAGTTTTTGATTGGCAAATAAGAACTTCCCTTCATGATCGACAATACACATCAACACATCGGTAGCTTGAACAATTTGCTCGTATCTTTCTCGGGCTTCACTAATCCGTTTATCTTTGTCTTTTAATCGGGTCGTTACGAGATACCAGAAAAACATTGCAACGACAATAATAAACGGGATCCGGATCAAATAGCTCAGCGCCATCGGGCCTGCTAAAAATCCCTTTTCATATAACAGCCAGCCGTAGATAGCAGAAAAGATGAAGATGTTCATCATCAGATATTTAAAGCGGGAGCTCATTGTTGTTAATAAGATAATAAAAAAATACATCAGGTATAAATCCGACCCGGCATAGCCGGAAAAATAAATCCCGACCGGCAGCAGTATGCTGTCACATAAAACAAGCCCATAGAAAAGCTTATCGTCATAGAAATATTTTTCCGGGATGTGGGCAACAATCAGATTGGTCAGTAGATAAACGGCAATGAAAATATATCCGCAGGTTTCGCATTCTTTGCTGGCGGATGATGAAAAAAGAATAAAATAAGCGGTCGTAATAATGACCGCCAGGCGAACAAGAAAAATAATTTTTTTTCTGGGAAATGCAGTTGGCATCACTGCCTCTCTGATAAGGCATTACTTTTTGACAGTTGAAGTATAAGACAATTAATTTTGTCGGTCAATGAAAAAAGACCCCAAAAAGCGGGATGTTTTACCGCTGATCGTTGAAGAGAGGTATTAGAAATAACACTAAGCACTAACTACCTGGCAGGCTAATCCCCTTCTTTATACATTTCTTCGATAATGTCTTTGTATTGTTCGGCGATGGCCTTGCGCTTGACTTTCATGGTGGGGGTTACTTCTCCATCTTCGGTGTAAAGTTTTTTATCGAGCAGGCGGAACTTGCGGATATTTTCCACCCGGGCGATCTGTTTATTTACTTTGTTGATTTCTTCTGTGATAAGCTTGATAACCTCTTCTGTGCGGGTAAGGCTGGCAAAAGTAGTGTACTGAACCTTATGGTCCTGCGCGTATTTCACGACGTTTTCCTCATCAATGACAACCAGCGCCGTAATGAATTTACGCTTGTCCCCGATAACCACCGCGTTCGTAATGAAATGCGGCCAAGTTGGTAGAGAAACAACTTGGCCGCATGGCTTTAAACCTTCTTCAACTTTTCACATTCTAATTAATGCTGTTTCGAGGAAATGATTCCCGCAGCTGCCCTGGCCATCATTTCGTAGCGTTGGAGGGGAGATTCTACCAGAATCATCATCTTCTGTGCCGCCATCGAACCCTCCGCGTGAACGGTTGTCACTTCATGAAAGGCCGATTCATGCGAACAGACATGCCGCATCGCCTCGTGAATCATTTTCAGCCTATCCAAGGTGCTGTATTTATCCGCACCCCCCAGATAGTGTTCCAGGTAATCATGGATATCGGGATTCTCCCAATCCTTTTTATCCGGAGCCGTTGCCAGAATGCCGCCGCCGATATCCTGAATAAGTTCCAAGAAGGCGTGATATTTGCTCGCGAAGTGAAGCTTGGCCATATTGGCAATAAGAGGATTCGGCACGGCAATGTCACCATACATGACGGGATCATTCGCTGCCGCGTTGGTCAGGGCGCGCAAAGTTTCCACGTAAGCGGCTATGTCCGCTAGCTTATCCCGGATGTGTCCAACTTTATCCAGTCCATTGTATTTGGCCATAGCCACGGCGCAACCCGCCATCACTTCCACGGCAGGAACCTTGTAGCTGATTGCTGTAAACCGATGGAAGGTGGCAAAGGTATAAGCTAAGAGCATCGAATACTGCCACTCTCCGCACATAAAAACACGCTCCCAGGGAACAAAGACATTGTCGAAGATGATGATGGCTTCCGTCAGCTCTCTTACGGGACGGTCGGCATGAAATTCGTGGTCAGACCAGGTACCGCGCCCACCACGGCAGATGAAGGTAATCCCTTTGGTGTTAGCGGGAATAGCAAAACTCACGGCATAGTCGCCTTCGTCTTCACGCATCTGTCGTGTAGGCACGACAATTATTTCGTTTGCTGCCGGGGCGCTCGTAATATGAATCTTCGCTCCTTTGACCACGATACCCTCTTTATTTTTATCCACCACATGGAGATAGTAATCGGGGTGCTTTTGTTTGGAAGGCTCTTTGGAACGATCTCCCTTGACACAGGTAACAGCTCCGCAGGTATGTAAGTCATTCTTCCGGAGGTGCTCCAGAAAATTCACGGCATTGTCCTGGTACTGTTTTTTCCCCATCTGGCCAGCAACGACAAAAGCGGCATTCAGACAGTCAGTCCCGATATCCTTCCCGAAGGGAAGACCCCCGATTATTTCGATGGAACGCTGAATCATCTTCGTTCGATTTGCCAGATCTTCCTTATTTTTCGGCGTAATGAAATAGCGGTTGACCGGTTCTCCCGTTTTCGGGTGAGGCGCCACAAAGAGATCACGAACGGCAGGGTCTTTCGATGCCGTCAGTTCATAGCCCGCGGCTATTGTGTCAACAGTAACTCCAAGAATCGGATGCTTGGTAATATCTTCCACCTTCTGACCCCCGATATACACGCGCCTGCCGTCACGCAAACTCTTTTTGTACTCAGCAGCAGTGCGAATTGCCATAATTTCCTCCTTGTTCAATATATTTTTTATATCGAATATTGTTTGTCTTACAAAAAATTTCGTTAAGACAATTTTCTCAATTCCTTTTTCAACACTTTGCCGACAAGGCTTTTAGGAAGAGCTTGCAGAAAAACCACTTCCTTCGGCAACAGAAAATTAGTAAGCTTCGTTCGACAGAATTCAATAATTTCTTTCGCTGTAGCCGCTTCACGGGGATTCAATACTACAAAGGCTTTGATATCCTCCCCGTAAACATCATCTTTCATACCGGTCACCGCTGCTTCAGATACTTTGGGGTACATAAAGAGGACCTCTTCGATGGTTCGTGCAGAAATGTTTTCCCCTCCTTTGATGATCAAATCTTTTTTCCTATCCGTAATCCAGAAGTAGCCGGCATCGTCTACATAACCGACATCTCCCGTATGGAGCCAACCATCTTTTAGAATATCCGCCGTTTCTTCCGGTTTTTGCCAGTATCCCTTCATGAGCATAGGCCCTCGGATCACAATTTCTCCCTCCTGCCCCTGGGTAAGCTCTTTTCCTTTATCATCAACAATCCGCATTTCAGTGCCAATCATCGGCAAACCGATGGACCCGATCTTTTTTAACCCATCAAAAGGGTTGCAGGAGTTATTTGCCCCGGCCTCCGTCAAGCCCCAGCCTTCTATAATCTCAAAGCCAAATACTTCTTTGAACTTGTTACACGTTTCCAAAGCAAGAGGCGCCGATCCGGATATCCAGTATTTCATGGAGCTCAGGTTGTATTTTTTGGGCTCCGGATAGAGAAGCATATAAACATACATGGTCGGGACACCGGCCATAATATTGACCTGGTATTTTTCGATGGATGAAAATATGGCGTCCAGATCGAAAGAATTAAGAAGGACGGTTTTTGTCGTTCGGAACAGACCGTTATTTGCCGTCGCAATGCCATAGGAATGGCATAAAGGAAGAACAATAATACTGGTCATGCCGTCCGGAAGTACAACCGTTTCATACTGCATCTTGGCGTTGGCATAGAGGGAGAGATGTGTATGAATGACACCCTTAGGTTTGCCGGTGGTTCCCGCGGTATAAATGAGCGCGGCGATTTCATCATCTCTAGTATCCACAGCCGAATGCTCTTCAACAGAACTTTCCACGAGCGGATGATAGGCAAGCGTTCCTTCGGGAACGTCTTTATCAATGAGAATAATTGTTTTCACCCCGGGCGCTTTTGCCTGACCCGCGCGGATTTTAGGAAGGAAGGCCTGACTGCTGATTACTACTTTAGCACCTGAGTCCTGGTATATGTAAGCAGTCTCTTCCTCGCCAATAAGGTAGTTAATCGGTACGATCACGGCGCCAATTCTCCAAATAGCCCCAAAGCCCTGAAGAACTTCCGGACAATTGGGCATTTGCAGAATAACCCTGTCCCCCCGTTTTACTCCAAGATTTTTGAGGGCGGTAGCCAGTTTTTTGCTCTTTTGCAGCATCTCCATATTCGTGATTTCACGGCCTTCAAAAATGATGCTCACTTGCTCACCAGTTTCCATCACCTTTTTTTCACTAAGTTTAGCAAGATTCATGATCGCCACCTCCATAAAATACGACATCAAAATTTGTTAAAAAATTATCCATTCTATGGAATTATGTTTTGTTTTCCAAAGTACCTTTTGCGGCATAACCCTTCTTTATCGGATTACCGGTATAATAATTTGCCAACATACAATAAATACGATTATTCCAGTTCGACCTGGAGAGTTTCGAGAATCCGGCAAACCATTCCGTAAAAGCCGATGGCTGTCGTCAGCTCCACAACCCCCTCTTCACTTAAAATTGCCCGCACCGCGGCAAAGGTTTTATCTTTTACCCGTACATTCTTGGTTTCTTCGTCGGTGTAGCGCAGAATTGCTTTTTCTATATCGTTGAATTCAGTGGAATACTCCCATTGAGACAAGGCGTCGATCTGCGCTTGTCGCACTCCGGCGCGCAGGGCTATGGGAACATGCTGGGTCCACTCATATACGGCTTTATTAATATGACCGACCAGGAGGATAGCCAGCTCGCGCAGGTGGGGAGGGACAACTCCCCTAAAAAGAATAGCATTCCCCAACCGCAAAAATTGGTAACCAACTTGGGGAGAATGGGCCATGGTCTTAAAGAGATTCAGAACAGGACGACCTTTTTCCGTCATCTGCCGGAATGTCTCCCGCAGCTCCGGCGCTGCCGACTCTTCCTTCAATAAACTTACCCGTGCCATTACATCTCCTTCTCTTCATTATTATTAATTTCTATCAAGACAATCTATGAAATTATCCGATTCGTGCGCTTTGTCCGCCATCCACGGGCAGGAGCGCACCGGTAATAAACTTGGCTTCATCCGAGGCGAGGAAAAGGGCCGCATAGGCCGTATCCCAACCGGATCCCATTCCACCTTTCAACGGAACTCTACTACTGCGTTCTTTGATCAGCTCTTCCTTATTGATTCCCCGGTATCGCGAAATCCCTTCGATGGCCATGGGAGTATTCATAAAACCAGGCATGATGGTATTGGCGCGAATTCCTTTGCCGGCATAAACGAAGGCAATGGAATGGGTAAGAGAATTAACGGCCGACTTAGAGGTTTTATAAGCAAGCATCGGTGAGGCGCATACAGACGCAATAGATGAAATATTGACAATGGAACCGCCGCCCTGCTTTTCCATATAAGGGATAACATGTTTGCAGGTTAAATACATGCTTTTGACGTTTACATTATAGATGCGTTCCCACGCTTCTTCCTTCAGCTTAACCGGCCCTAGATCTTCTCCCCCGGTGCCTACATTGTTGACCAGAATATCGATTCGGCCATAATGCGCCGCGCACTCCTTGGCCAGGCGGCGGCAGTCATCAGAACGGGTGACATCAGCGGCAAAAGCGAAGGCGTCGCTGTCCTCTTTGGTGATCATCGCCTGAGTTTTGGCAGCGGAATCAAGGCGAAGGTCCACGAGCATTACTCTGGCGCCCGCACGGGCAAAAAGAACGGAAATTGCCCGGCCGTTCCCGATGGTCTCCCCCGGTGTTTGACCGGCACCTGTAACAATCGCTACTTTTCCTTCCAGCCGCTTATCCATCTTCCCTCCAGATTATGTATTCAAATTAAACTTAGATAATTTATGATATATTTTTCACAGCATCTTTTGTTAAAACAACTTTAGCGTAAGGAAAAGATAATGCTGCCATAAAGGACACGTGGCCCTCTAGGGAAATGTGTTGTACATGGATGATAGGTGCTTTTGTCTTTCTGAATTCAGTCAGGAGAAGCTGAAAATTCTCCGCGGCAGCTCCGATGCCGACAAGTTCCATTTTGCCGCCGGGAAAGTAGTCGTTTTGCAGATCAACCAAAACAAGACAGTTGTTCATGTTTACCCATTATCCTTTTTAGAGAATAACGACAAACCTCTGTAGAATGGCATACCGCAATTTCTCAAACTTTTTCGTCATTATCATTTTAGTAATTTAACTACTTTATACCCGCGTTTACGGAGCAAATTGACCACACTGTTATCGCCGACAAGATGCGCCGCACCTACGACCACCATAGTGTTTCCCGAACCATTAAGATAGCCTTCAATATCCCTCACCCATTTGTTGTTCCTGTCCACAATCAGGGTCCGATATAATTTCGGGTAGAGCTTCAGTCCTTTGATGTAAAGCTCTTCCATTTTGGCCTCATCTCCTTTTCTCCAAGCGACCAGATATTCTCCCAGCATCACTTCGCTTTGTCCGAGTTCATCGATAGCTTCAAGGACTTGGTCACTTCCCACACTCGCATCCACCGAAGTTAGAATGCCGATTTGCTGATCCACTGTTTCCAAACTTCCTGTAGCTTTTCCATCCTGTATAGCCTTATCTTTGAAGAAATAATCAACCCCTTTTTTAGGGTCGGCGCCGATTTTGTTCATTTCCAATACCGTAAGCATCATCACAAAAAAAGTCGGCTTAAATAACTGGTATTGCTCTAGCGGATAATTCCGTTCTTTACAGAAGCTTTCCGCTTTAGCGTAAGCCGCGGATGTAATATGCTCTTTAAGAGTCGTGCCGTCATTGTAAATTGCCGCACTGAGAAACTCTCCCATATATTCCGGACTTTCCATTTCACCGGGCGGGACTTCAAATATGATTTTACGGGAGTTTTGATATGCTATAAGAAATTCGGCAGGCAGAGGATAATCAGACATGCGTAACATATGGAAAGAACCGGCAAGATAAACAGTAGCCTTGGAAGAGCTTACCACCCACACGGAGCTCTCCGCCTGAACACCGGAAGCCGTAAACAAAATAGATAATACCAGCGCCATTCGCCACAAATTTAGTCTCATTGCATTCTCCTTGGCTTGAACCAATCAAACATCACTTCATCCGGCTGAAAAGAACGCTCCCCAGCAGGAACATAGTTACTGCGAAGAAAGTGACGACTATAAAATCAACATAAAACGGGAAAATATGGATATTGAGCAATACGCCTCTGACTCCATCTACAGCATAGGTAAGAGGATTAATTTTAACCAGTCCTTGCAGCCAGAAGGGAAGCTTGTCGTCGACCGGAAAGAGAGCGCCGGATAAGAAAAAGAGCGGAAATATAAGAAAGGATGAGATGACCTGGAATCCCTCCAGAGAATTAAAAAGAGAGCCGAGAGCAAGCCCCATCGAAACCAGCGCGATCGATGTAACAAACAATAATAGTAAAGCCAGCGGAATGCCCCAGGGATTTATAGATGGAAACAAAAACGAGAAGAGAAAGAGAACTATAATCTGTAGTGTAACATCCGTGCATCCACCCAAAACTTTTCCCATAAAGATACTGATACGCGATACCGGCGCCACCAGGATGGCCTTGAGCACGTCCAGCTTGCGGTCCCAGACTATATAAAGGCCGAAGTACACTGATCCGAAAAGTACCAGCATAGCCAGTATGCCCGGATATATATAATCCTGATAATTGATGCCGCTGATACTGACGCTCGCTCCCACGCCGCTACCGAACAGGAAAAGCCACATGAGAGGCTGGACAATGCTCGAGACGATTCTGCTTTTCTCGCGCTGGAAAACTTTGAATTCCCGCCACCAAACAGCGTAAATCCCCATCAATTCTTTGCGGACACGTCCCTCGCTCATAGAATCAAGATCCCCTCTGACGGTAACGGGCTACGGACTCCACCCAACCGCCGGAATCCTCTATAGAATCTTCCCTGATATCCCTTCCCGTCAGCTTGATAAACACGTCGTTGAGCGTGGGTACTCTCACCTCCACACACTCCACATCTTTAATCATGGAAAGAATTTCCGCCAGGTGCAGATGTGCCTCTTTTGTGATTATTTCCAGTGCGCCTTCGTTTTCCTTGACTTCGGAAACATAAGACAGAGCGCGTATTTTTTCGAGGGGAGGTTCTTTCACTCTTATTACCACCATATCTCCGCCCATTGACTCTTTCAGGTTTTCCGGTGAATTCAGTGCGATTATCCGGCCATGATCGATAATGCCCACGCGGTCGCATACCTGCTGGGCTTCCTCCATGTAATGAGTAGTGAGCACAACGGTGGTCTGCTCCATTTGAGCCATCTTTTTGATGTATTCCCAAATGCGCGCCCGCGTTTGCGGATCAAGCCCCAGCGTCGGCTCGTCCAAAAAGAGCACTGCCGGCCGGTGCAAAAGACCGCGGGCTAACTCCAGACGCCGGCGCATTCCTCCCGAGTAAGTGCGGGTTACATCATTACTGCGCTGCTTCAAGTCGACTAGTTCCAGCATCTCTGTTATCCTTTTCTCCCGGATATCGGAAGGGACGCCATAGAGACGCGCGTGAAGTTCGAGATTTTCCCGCCCGGTAAGAACGGTATCCAAAGTAGGATCCTGAAATACTATGCCGACTTCGCGTCTTACCTGTGCGGGCTCGCCTACCACATCGTATCCGGCGATGTAAGCGCTGCCGGAAGTCGGGCGGATAATCGTGCAGAGCATACCGATAGTGGTGGTTTTGCCGGCGCCATTAGGCCCGAGCAGTCCGAATATCTCGCCTTTTTCTATGTTCAGGTCGATGCTTCGAACCGCTTGTATTTTGCCATAGCTTTTTGTAAGAGCATTGGTCTTGATAATAACCATATTAGTAAATATGCTGATTCCTAAATTTTTAGTGTCGGATGAGAGCTATCATTCGGTGGAAACGGCTCCGGGCCAGAGATAATAAAAACCGGCCTTAGCACTGAGAATTTCCGGGAGTTCAATGTTGATCACCGAAACATTCAAATTTTCAGATGCGGCGCCCGCGATATTATAATAATTATCCTCTGGAAATTCCGCCCTGCGGTATACTATCAACTTCGCGTCTTCGGAAATTTTGGCTATTTTTTTTGTTTCTTTAACCGCGTCGCTTATATAGCCGATTTTGTCTATCAGCCCCATCTGTAGGGCTTCGTCTGCCAAAAACACGCGTGCCGTGGAAATTTCCGCGATGGCCTGCGGCGTAAGCTGACGGTGCTTTTTCACCAAACCCATAAATCGTTCTCCAAAATCATTCATTGCTTTTTGCAAAAGTTTTCTTTCTTCTTCGCTAGTATCCCGGAAAGGTGACGCCATATCTTTGTATTTGCCAACCTTCTGCACATCCACACCGAGACCGATTTTATCCATTAAACCTTTAACTTTCGGCTGCAGAGAAATAACTCCTACCGAACCAGTTATAGTTGTCGGGTGCGCCATAATTATATCCGCGGGAAGAGACATGTAATACGCGCCGGATGTGGCCAGGTCCATCATGGAAATTACGATTTTACTGCCCGTTTTTTCTTTGTAGGCGGATATTTCATGATATAAGAGATCGCTGGCGGTGATGGTGCCGCCGGGAGAATTTATCTTGAACAAAACCGCCTTGATTTGTTTATCCTTTTGGGCTTTATTAATTTGTGAAACTACCTGCTCAACCAGACTCGGTGTGGCGGTGATCAAACCTTTTTTAGGATTGTCCGAGATCAATCCATATATAGGAATCAGCAATATTTTATCCGCACCTGTACCTTCCAGCGTATATTCTTTTAACGGGTCGGGTGTGACGCTAAAAATATTGATTCTCGGTGTAGCGCACCCCATGATCAAAACTAAAATCGTCGTCAATATAATGAAATAATGTCTTTTCATGCTTTACCTCCTTATGATTGGGCAACAAGCCCTTATTAAGTTTGTATCATATTTTAACCAACAGTTCTCTGATTTTTTTAACCTATAAAAAACCGGAATTATTTAAGCTATCTTCTCTAACATCACGGCACGTTGGAAATGCTCCGTGCGTCTTATGATCGTTTCTCTTATTGACTTTGGCCGGCCTTTTTTGTAAAGAAGTTCCGGTCTTCTCGGGAAGGCCGCGTCTGAATAACTCTCAGGCGCAGATATTAAGGAGGCAGTACATCATGGCAAAGGTTCAAGTATTTGAAAAAAGACCGCCGGTACTCGGTATCAATAGTTTAGGGCGGATTGGAAAGTTGACATTGTGGCACCATGTAGGAAGAAAGTATTTTAAAGAAATTGTTGTCAACCTCGGACGGGAAGTGGGGACGGGGTTTGATGCTATAGCACAGATAATCGAGAAGGACGCGACCTATGGATTACTCCATAAATTTCTCTACGGCGTAAAATCAAAGAGTGTTATCCAGATTACTGATGAAAAAAAAGGCAAAATGCTTATTGACGGGGTCCCGGTGACGGTGCTGCGTGAAGCCAGAAATCCCGCTGATATTCCCTGGCGTGACTACGGCGCCGATATTGTCGTCGATTGCACGGGAAAATTCCAAGATCCGACAATATCCCCGAATGATAAGAAGGGCTCTATTCGGGGACATTTTCACGGCGGGGCAAAGGTTGTTATCAATTCCTCCCCTTTTAAAATAAAAAATAAAGCTTTATCCATGCCTGACGATGCCGTAACTTTGATTTACGGAATCAACCATGCCGCTTTTGATCAGAAGAAACACCAGCTTATTTCCGCGGCTTCCTGCACAACCACGGGGCTTGCCCATATGATTAAACCTCTACTCGAACATGAGAAAACAAATACCATCTTGACGGCCTCTATGTCGACCATCCATGCCGTTACCAGTTCGCAAAGCGCGTTGGACAGCGTTCCTGAGGCAGGAGAGAAAGACCTGAGAAAAAACAGGAGCATCCTCAATAACATAATCTTGACTTCTACGAATGCGGCGGAGGCTTTGGGACAGGTAATTCCGGAGGTAAAAAACATCGGTTTTATGGCCGACTCCATCAGAGTGCCCACCAACACCCTTTCTTTAATTGTTCTGAATGCTACTTTTCAAACGCGCGTAAATAAGGATGGTGTCGCAGCTGCTATCGACACAAAAACAATAAATGATATTTACCGAAAAGCCGCCCAAAGCAATCCTGAGCACTTAATCATATTTACCATGGAGCAGAATGTTTCCACCGACCTCATCGGAGTGGACGCAGCGGTAATTATCGAAGGGCAATTCAACCACATTAGAACGGCCTTTATTAATGTAGACCTCTCTCATATTCCGAATTTACCAAACGGCCTGCTGCAGACGTTTGCCAAAAAAACGATGAAAATACCGGTTGTCCACGCGAAGATTTTTGGATGGTACGATAACGAATTCGGAAGCTACACAAACAGGGTGGGAGACCTGACGGTCTTTATCCATAAGAACATGTTATAGAAGAAGTCAATTCATCAACAGCCTGATATTTGTAGCGTTCAGAGGATTATATTACGCGTTTCTCCGGATTCATATTCGTGTTTCCCCAAATATACTGTGCCGCTCCAACCGTCGATACAAATGAAATCTCCCGCGCCGATTTTACAACTGTCTACTGTCGCGAATCCATCGGTTTCATAGACCTTAAGTTTACTGAATCCGACAACGCCGACTTTGTTGAGTTGGGGGATGGTCACAGCGGCATGCGAAGTGCCTCCTCCTTTTGCCGTCAAAAGCCCCTCAACTTGCAAAAGCACGCCGACATCATCAGGAACAGTATCGCGACGAATCAAAATGAGCGGTGTTTTCGGCTCAGCTGAGCGGAAATGCTTAATGTCCGATTCAGAATAAACTGCTCTGCCGCAAAGGGCGCCGCCGCTCACGCCAATGCCCGTTCCCATCACCGAAGATTGTAAGACCTCGGTGTCTATAAACCGCCTCAATCTTTTTGCCGTTACTTGATCCATATCCCGCGTTTGAAGTATATATAACCTGTCCCTGCTTATACCTTCAAAGGTAAATTCTATTTCCTGATGGTTAAGACCCTTCTCATAAATCAAAATTTCAGAAATTTTTATCAGTTCATCGTAAATCTCCGGAAATTTAGCTTCCAGAGATATTTCCATGTCTTTGCGTTCCGCTAGACGCTGTTTTTCCGAAATAGGATAAGTTTCCACAAGACCGGAAACAATATCGTCCCCCTGAACACCAAATATAAAATCTCCATAAAGAGTCACCGTGGATGATGAGCTTTTAGGTTCGCGGGTAAAAATAACGCCCGATCCCGAGTGCTCATTGAGATTTCCAAAGACCATCGTTTGGACAATCACCGCTGTCCCCCATTTATCCGAGAGATGCATCTGGTGACGATAAATTTTCGCCTGCTCGGAATACCAGGAGTCAAAAACTTTGAGAATAGCGTCCCGTAACTGTTCCAGAGGATCGTCTTTAAGCACGATACCATTATCCAATATGCCTTTCTTATACGTAAGAGCTATCTGTTTCATTTGGCCGGGAGAAAACTGGATTTTTCTTTCCACGCCGTATTCTTGCTTGAATCCGTCTATTATCGCATCGAAAAAATCCCGGTTTAATCCCTGAAACATACCCCATCTCTGTAAAAACCGCCGATATGAATCCCATGCCGCCCATTGAAAATCTTCTTTAGCGCTGAGATTTTCCGCTATGGATTCGTTGATCCCCACATTTAAAAAAGAATTCATCATACCAGGCAGAGAAACAGTGGCGCCGCTTCTTACCGATAACAGCAGTGGGTTGTGCGGATCACCGAATTTGCGCCCGGTCATTTTCTCTAATGTGGATATTTCTCTATTTACCCTGGCCGCGAGATCATTAAATATATACTTATAGCCGATAACAGCATCATAACCTCTGAATACTTCCGTGGTTATGATAAATCCGGGGGGTACATGAAAACCAAAAGATACCAGCTCTTTGAGGAAATATCCCTTGTTCCCGAGAAGTATCTGATTGTCAACCCGTTTATTCTTCTTATAAAAGGATGAAACAGCAAGTTCCGGATTATAGGACATGACAAGTTTAAGAATCTGTTTGTTATCTTTAAATTTTTCCAGCTCCGCGTTAAGGGTATTGATAACCGCGTTAACAAAATTGTCCAACACCTGAAGCCCGAAGGCAGAGGATATTATCCCTCTGATAAAATTTTCCGATTGTTGGTATACGGCTTCTTCATGATTTTGAATCCCGTATTTTGTATCGGCCTCAGTTTTTTGCCGGATAACTTGCCCGATAATAACAGGCAGGTTGGAACCGTGAGCGTCTATGTAATAATCACGGATAATATCCTGTATGCCTTTGGAGATAAAGCGGAAGATATCGACGTATTGTTCCATGGAAAACTGCTTGATGGCCAAGGCGCTGGTCACGTATTTGACTTTGGCAACCAAACCTTCTGTAGAAATTCCTTCCAACTCAAGAGCGCTGATATAGAGCCACAAATATGCGTGAATCTTGATGATGGTGCGTTTGGTAATGAATTTGAGATTCAACGACTGGGCCAACTCCTCTAAAAGCATCGTGGCCAGGCTTTCCAGACGGAGCGAGAGGCCGAGAGCTCCAAATTTCTCCTCATTGTAGGTTCCGTACATTGACGGTATTCCTGCCGCAATGTGCCTCTTATAATATATGTTTTCAAAAGATTGGGTTTTCTGGGGAGAGAGAATCTTTTCCTTCAATATCGACAAAAATTTCATTATGATGGTAAGACTTTTGTAGTTATTCCTCGCACCCAGATCGCGTTTGAGCGACATGATTTCAGATTTCTGGAAGGGATAGACCGATTCCAGGTCTTTCAATAAATCGACATACTGGGGAAAATATTTTTTATAAAGAAGCTGATAAATACGGATCATGAGCCTGGTGCGCTCTTTATCTCTTTTATTAATCCCTTTGATTTTATTGATCTCTTTTAAAACCTTTGTCTGATCCCATTCAATAAATTTCCGTGGATTATCCTGAACTATCGAAAACAAATGTATAAACGCTTTGTGCATTCCGTCAAAATATTCCCCGGAGTTCACCACTTGTTCATACACCTCGTCAGGAAGATGTTTGCGGACAAATTCCCTGTTGCTGGAAAACCAGTATTGGAAAATGTTTTCCATAAATTCTACAAGGAGGCTGTTACTCTCTACATGGGACTGCTTTCGCAGAAAGTTGACCAGCTTATCGTTACGGTAAGAAAGCTCGTCCACTTCTGTGGAGATGTCCCGCAATTCGCCTTCGGCGCCGATTTCGCTGAAATAAACAGGAAATATCCTGAGGAGTTGTTTTATCAGATTGTATGCCGGCGCGATATCGGCATTGAGCAGGGCGGAAATGTCCTTTTGCAGGAGGTCTGTATCCCGAACAAAAATTCCCCCGATGTTTAAATTGATAATAAGGGCGGAAATGAGCCTCTTTGTCCATCTGGGTTTCATGGCGATAATCTCGAGCCATGACCTTATGTTTACAATATGAGTCGGATTGACCTGCACCTGCCATTCGGTTGTCGTCCCTTTAAGTTCAGGATATTGAAAACCGTAAGAAATAAGTTCATCAATAAATGCATCCGCGAGGGAGTGAGAGTTTTGATCGAATACCTCCCTTGCCGTCGTCGTGATGCAGTCGATAATGGAGCCCCGGTATTCATATTGTGCTCTGCTCTTTTTCAGAAAGCCGAATACTTTGCGCACAAAATCGTTGAGGTTTTCCTTTTTTTCCTGTTGAAAGACCAATTTCAGACAACGGTTTATTTCTCGAAGAGCGCTTCCGTGGATATCGGAAAGACCGGGTACGCCCATGATACTGAACAGAAAGTCAAGTTTCACCAGGTATTGGCGTCCTTGATAAGCTGGGGATTTTTCCAACTGATCGGCAACCAAAAAATATCCGTTTACTATTTGAAAATAATCCGGCAGATCAAGGTAATCCTTTGTTTGCAAAGCACTCTTTTTCTGTTTGTCCGGATGAAGAACTTCCATTTTCCCGAGTAGCATCTGGATATGTTGATGGCTCAGGGGCTGGATAATCTGCCTGTAAGCGTCAGCCGCTTCCCCGGTTTCTCCCTCTACTGCTGTATACCATCCGGAAGGATCAGGCTGGGTAAGCCAGAATTGGTATGTAATCTTAAACATCTTATAGAGTAAAAGATCGAACAATTCGACAGGAAGAGGCGTGTTATTTTCTAAAAGGAACTTGACGGTTCTTTTGAGGTAAGCCGAGCATTTCTTAAATATGGTTGCATCCTCATCCGAAATTCTAATCAGCGATTCTATGATCTCGGAAAACAGGGATAAGTTTCTGGAAATAAATTCGTTGCTTTGAGAAATTATGGTGTCAATATAATCGAAAAGATAGTGTATGGCGCTGTCTCTGATCTCTTCGCTTACAGAAAACTTAATTACATCGAAGTATATCCGCAGGAGTATGGAAAGGGCAGATAGTCCGTCTTTATGCCGGTTGTACTCGTAGAAATCGCCGATGGAAATGGATTTGAGCTCCTGGAGAACATATTCCCAGTTAACAAAAGGATGGTTAAGCTCTGTCAGCAGTTCCCGTGTTTTTTTCTGCAGGCCGTAATGCTCTTCCACAACTTTAAGCAAAGGAGCATACTGTTTGGGTATTTCTATGGCTACTGCCGTTCTCTCCAGATTCACCTTAAGAGCGGACGAAACCCAGCCTTCGTTTTTTTCAATGGGGCTATTTTTCACCTTCATGTGGAAATCAATCCTCTAAAAGGTAGATTAATCAGAATTCTTACAACATTTCAAGCCCAGAACTCGTCTACCGACATAGCACTATAAATATACACTATTTATTTTCTAAACAAATCCGGTAATGGCATTGAGTATTTAGATAAAATCCTTGCTTACTATTTTATCCGAAATTTAATTTTTTAAAATTTTTTATTGACAAATGTAAATATAGTTGTATAATACAACCATGATTAAAGAGATAACTGCAAATTATAATGAATTAATGGGAATATTTATCGGCCTTTCCCAGGTGACGCGCTGCTGCCGTCAGGATGAGGCTTTTTGCGAAGATGTGACGTTTCACCAATTTATGATATTGGACGCGGTAGCAAAGCAAAAAGAGCTGAGTATGTCCGACTTGCACAAGCATCTTTCTGTCGAAAAAAGTACGACCACCAGACTAGTCAGCCCCCTGATTAAGAAAGGCCTTTTGCAGCGCGATCAAGCTCCGCACGATTCCAGAGCGGTAACGCTATCTTTGACGAAGGAAGGCAGGGATGTCCACAAAAAAGTTTGGTTGTGTCTGACGGATTTTTTCCGCAAGGTTATGGGCAATATCCCGGAGAAAAAAGCAGATGTTGTTTTGGAATCCGTTAAGACTTTTATTATGGCTATAAAAAATTATGCACGAGAATGCAATTGCTGTAAATCACGGGTATGAAGTCCGCAGCAAGTTGCGGGGTATTGTACCCTCCGCTTTGCGGGATTGTTTAACTTACCAATTCTGACGTGTGACCTTTAGGTTATACGCTTCGCTTTCGGAATTGGAGTTTCACAATAGATCTGGTGAGGTTAGCGCTATGAATAAAATTGAAAATAGTTCCGGTTCCGGAAATAAGATTACACTGCCGGTAATTATGACGGAGTCAACATGCTGTGTCACAGCACAAACGGTTCCAGATGCTCTTCCCCGCTTGAATCAAGCCTTTGTTGCCGGCTCGATTCCCACAGCCACTGGCAACCTGCCCAGAGTATCTTCGGCATTGAGTTGGCAGGATCATTGGGGAGCCATTAAAGCCCGCTGGGGAGTCGGCAGAATGGATTATGCCATTGACCCTGGTCTTTACGCACTGGGCAAACCCGATAACAATTCCCCTGTTTTAGTTACCGCTAATTACAAGATGAGTTTTGACCGCTTGCGGCAAGCTCTGCCGGGCAGAGATGCATGGATTCTTGTGCTGGACACAAAAGGAATAAATGTCTGGTGCGCCGCGGGAAAAGGCACATTCGGTACGGACGAATTAATAAAAAAAGTAGAATTAAGCAGACTCAATGATATTGTCAGCCACAGAAAATTAATTATTCCTCAGTTGGGAGCGCCCGGAGTAGCCGCCCACAAAGTAAAACAGGTCTCCGGATTTAAAGTTTATTATGGACCGATACGGGCAAAAGACGTAGCGGCTTATCTTGATGCCGGCCTTAAAGCCGGCTCCGAAATGCGGATAATGACATTTCCATTGAAGGATAGAGTTGTACTGATTCCCATCGAGCTTATAGAAACGATAAAACCTTTTTTAATCATCGCGCCCATTTTGTTTCTACTGGGCGGCATTGGAGGCCCGGCGGGTTTCTGGGCCAACGCGTTTAATTATGGTTTGTTTGCCGTCGTGGCCTTTCTTGCCGCTATTTTGGGAGGAGTTGTTATAAATCCACTTCTTCTGCCTTATCTCCCGGGGCGGGCGTTTTCCCTAAAAGGTTTTTCCATTGGTCTAGTTATTGCCCTTATTCTTCTTTACCTGCGGAATATAAACTTACAGGCATGGCCCGGCAGAATCGAGGCTTTGGCCTGGCTACTGATAATTCCGGCCATATCCGCATATCTGGCAATGAACTTTACCGGAGCCTCAACTTACACTTCTCTCTCCGGTGTCAAGAAGGAAATGCGCTGGGCACTGCCTCTGCAAATATCGGCAGGTATATGCGGCCTTTTCATATGGATAACATCTCTTTTAATTGCTTAGGAGTTTAAAATGAAAAATTCAATTTATCTAAAAAATGTCGTTACCCTAAAACTTAATGAAGATAAATGCACCGGTTGCGGGATGTGTCTGGATGTTTGTCCTCATGAAGTGTTTAAAATGAACGGAAAGCACGTGACCATCCAAAACCGCGATGCTTGTATGGAATGCGGCGCATGCAGTAAAAATTGCCCGGTTGACGCTATTTTTGTCCAATCCGGTGTCGGCTGTGCTGCGGCCGTTATCAATTCCATGCTGGGGAACAATGATGCCGTGTGCTGTTGCGGTCCAGAGGTTGGCGGCACGGCAAAAGACAAAGACGGCGGATGCTGTTGTGGATAAAATATTTCATTAAATCCTTAATTAAGTTCTATTATGCAAAAATATTGGGAATGCGTCATAATTTGGTTTTCGTATATTTTAAGCGGCTCATCGTTGATCGCCTTTGCTTTTTTTCTTTATGCCGGGCGTTTAGATTTAGTTAATCTCGGATTAGACGAACCTCAGGCGCTTTTGTTTGATGCCGGTCTTTCGCTCGCCTTTTTCATTCAGCATAGTGGAATAGTTCGCCGATCATTCCGACAATTTCTATTCAGGTTTTCGCCGGAAGCGTACAGCGGGGCCATCTATTCAATTCTTTCAGGAATCTTTTTGTTCTTAGTGATAATTTTTTGGCAGGGAACATCTAACTTATTTGAAGCTGAAGGCATAACCCGCGTACTCTTGCGTATAGTTTTTATTTTGCCTATTACCGGATTTGTCTGGGGAGTCAAGGTGCTGGGTTTTTTTGATCCTTTTGGTATAAAAGGGGTATTAGATTACGGGCGGGATAGAGAACCTCAGCCGGTAGCTTTCACGGTGAAAGGCCCTTACCGCTGGGTACGCCACCCTTTATATTTATTTATATTGGTTATGATCTGGTCATGTCCGAATTTGACCACGGATAGATTGTTTTTTAATATTATTTGGTCGGCGTGGATTTTTGTCGGCACCCTGCTGGAAGAACGCGATTTGGTCGAACAATTTGGCGACGCCTATCGCAAATATCAAAAGAAAGTACCGATGCTTTTCCCGTTTAAATTTATTAAGGTAAAATTTACGTTGTAATCCATTTGATAAATTTACAATTGATTATTCAGTTTAATCTGATTTGATAAAGAATACCATCTCTGCACGCCATTTTCCAGCCGGTAATAATGAATAATGTATGCTACCGACAAAATCATCAGAAGCGTGGAAAGGATAATGTACGGAAGGGATAGATTGGCGATAGTGAATCCGAAGGAAAGCAAAAAGAACAGACAAACAAACAGCATTGTAATAAGGTGCGCCAGCCTTTCCTGTTGCAACCATTGAATCTGCTTATCGTGATACGCGAGAAGCTCCATTAGCGCCTGCTGGCTGAGATTCTTTTCCAGCATTTCTTTTACGTATCGTTCATGTCGTTTCATGTAAGCAATCATAATCATTACTTATTAATAAACTTGCCTTCAGAAGTCCGCAGAGAAGCTGACTGGTAGAGAATCAGCGATTATGGTTTGTCATTTTGCATATTTTCAAAATTTCGTCAATTGATGACTTTAGAACCTCTCACATGCTTCGGCGCAGCGGCGTTCTGGATAAAGATTGACACCATCGTTTCATTGCACCCCCTGCTGCTTAATTCTTTTTCCTGTATCGACAGCACAAAAACTTTTTTTTATTCTTTCGGGGCCACGCAGTTATTGCGCCCCACACGTTTGGCAGGATCCTGGCGATAGTACTCCTGAAGAACTCGATAAAGGTCGGGGGCGTGTTTTATCATCAAATAGGGTTGGTCGAAGAACTGCTCAGTGGCCACAGCAAAAAATTCAGCTTCGCTTGCCGCGCCATAGGCATTGAGGAAGGATTTTTTGCCTCTTTCGGCATCATGTTTCAATCGAAGATATTCCCGGGAACATGTTTGTACCCAGTCTCGGTATTCAGCCCGGTCTCGCAGCGGAGGTGTGCCGTCAGCGGCACCATCCAGCATATCCAGTTTATGGGCAAATTCGTGATAGACAACGTTATGACCTAACTCAGGATGGCGGCCTCCATGCTGCGCCGCATCCCAGATGATAATGACAGGCCCTTGTTGAAAAGCTTGCCCAATAATAGGGTGGACATCTTCTACGGGTGCAAGCGGCGTTTCAAAAAAACCGGGTTTACGCCGGGGCGGAACCACTGTAGAAGGATAGACGATGATCGTTTCGACATTCTGATAATAATTATGAGGCAGGCCAAGAAGAAGGAGACATGCCTGAGCAGAGATGATAACGCGGATTTCATCGGTAAGTGCAAGCCCTCCGCAACCCTCCCATTCCTTTTCGGCGATAAAGACCTGGATCAGCGCGCGGAGATGAGCACGCTCGGTATCTTCCAACATGCAGTAATGGGCGACATTACGTTGAACGATCTCTTCCCAGGCGGGAGGAAATGGAACTTGCACAAGCTTTTTTCGGCGACGATTTGCTAGCCATTGAAACATATCGCTTCCTTATGTCATTTATACCATTTCGCTTTCAAAGGATAACGCGGCGGCAAGGAGGAGGCTCCGCAGGCGTATTACTAATACGTTGAGGAAGCCGACAACGCAGCCAACAAAGTTAGCCAAAGAAAGCAACATGGTATTAGTTTCGTTCCACGAATTCTACAACATTGCCATCCGGGTCTTTGACCATCGCAATGCGCACACCCGGCCGGATTTCCTTTTCGGGCACAGAAAATTCTATGCCTTTATTTTGAAGGTCGTTGCATAGTTCGGAGAGATTTTCGATCACAAAGGTCATATAACGAAACCCGAGTTGTTTCTCCAAACCAATGGCTCCGCGGGGAGGAATCACCTTCGGTTCCACCAATTTGAAGTCACTTGTGCCGAATCGAAGCCGGTGCATCGTGCCAAACCATAAAGGAGTTGTGCCGATAAACGTAAGCCCCAAAACATTTTGATAAAAGTTGAGACTGGCCTTGATATCACTGACAATCACCCCGACATCCAGAGAATTCTTTGCTGGTTTCATCATTTTGTTTTATTCCTTTCTAATTATTACGGCTGGGAATGTAGCATAAAAAAGCAAAATATAAAAATCATGATTACGGCTTGAAATAATTGAATCTGCCTATGAGTGATCTGACCTACTCCCTCTTGACAAATAGTTAGAATCATTTTTTAATAATATTAGCAGAGTTGTCGATCACTGCACTTTATGGGAGGATTTTATCTAATTGCCGGAAATAAAAGTATGAACTCAAAAAGATATAATGCGCTAGTTTTCCTGTTGCTGGTTATCATTATCGGTGTTGGTCTGACGGCCTGCTCTTCCCCAGCCAAATTGCCACACCTTGCTGATGATGCAGTCATTGTGGCGTTCGGTGATAGTTTAACTTTCGGAACCGGGGTGGAGCCAGCGCAGAGTTATCCGGCGGTCTTGGAAAAAATGATTGGCCGGCGAGTTGTTAATGCTGGAGTCCCGGGGGAAGTCACTGTCGATGGATTATCCCGCCTGCCGGAGATTCTGGAACGGGAGAAACCGGCTCTTTTGCTTCTGTGCCATGGTGGCAACGACCAGCTCCGGCGCTTGAACCAGCAGCAAGCCGCTAACAATATCCGGGAAATGATTCGGTTAGCCCAGAAAAGAAGAATAGCTCTTGTTCTCATTGCGGTGCCGGGCCCGGGGCTATCTCTTTCACCTCCGCCAATGTATCGCGAAATTGCTAAGGAGCTATCTATTCCCATTGAAGAGGAGACATTATCCACGGTGTTGGCCGATAGCTCCCTCAAATCGGATTACATCCATCCCAATGCCGCGGGATACCGCCGCCTGGCCGAGTCCATTGCCACCCTTCTGAAGAAGAACGGCGTGATAGATTAACATGTATTTTTGAAAACGTAGCACACTTACCCGGAAAGTTTTTCAAGACGGGAAAGGTTCAACCAGAATTTTGATATCCCCTTTGTTGTTTCCGGCCAGCACTTCAAACCCTTCATTTTTGATTTTATCTAACGGAATAATCTTTGTGATCACACTTTCCGGACGGATGTTTCCAGCTTTAATCCAGGACATGGCCAATTCAGGATGGATAGAGTTGGTACCGATCATGGTTGTTTCACGGGTCACGAAGCCGAGCATATGCACGGAAGCCCGCTGGGTGAAAATGCCCTGAACGACAACCTTCCCCAAATATTTTACGGAAGAGAGACAATCCTTCAAAGTTACTTCAATGCCGACGGCTTCGATAGCCACGTCAACACCCGTGCCGGAAGTAAGCTCTTTAATCTTTGCCGCGGTTTTTATTTCCAGCGGATTCCATACCAACGTGGCACCCAGATCTTGCGCCTTTTTGCGCCTGTATTCCAGAAGGTCGGTCATATATACTGTTTTGACGCCCAGGGCCCTCAGCCCCAAAAGAAGCATGAGACCCACTGTACCGCAACCGGCGATAAGAACTTTTTCATCCCCTTTGATTCCAGCGCGCTCAAGAGCATAAGCCGCCCCCGAGAGGGGTTCGACAACTGCCGCGCGCTTCCAATTCATATCCACGGGAATTTTCAGCAACCGCTCCTGCGGGCAGTTTATATACTCGGCATAAGAGCCGGAGACAACGGAACAAACACGCTCACCCACAGCATGTCCTTTAACTCCTGGTCCCACGGTGACGATTTCGCCGCAGGCTTCATGGCCGAAAGGGCTTTCGGGAAAGAGACCGTGGAGATATTCGTGCAAATCCGAGCCGCAAATACCGCAGTATTTGATTTTAATCTTAACCTCGCCTTTCCCCGGCTGGATTTCCTCTGTCTCTTCAACCCTGATATCGCGAATGCCGTAATAGACAACCTTCTTCATTGAACAAGCCCCTTTAAAATTTTTAAGCGAAATTCTTTATAGCCCATGATAGTCAAAAAGGCAAAAATTTATTGCGTGCTGTGCTAAATCCTTGATAACCGCCTATCATTTTCGCGCAGGTGGTAATCCAGAACCAGTTTGCCGTTGATTAGCACAAAAAAATCGGGAGTTTTTTCTTTTAAAAAAGAATTGCGTCCATCTAAACTTACAAGTATGTTTAAGCAACTATTTTGTTATTTAAAAAATATTTTAATTGTCATATAGTAAGGGGTAGTGTCTAAAAGATAAATAATAAAAAGATAGGGCTCTGTCCCTAGTAACATCGAATTTTCTGCACATATTAAGTCATGCGGACCAAATAAAGAAAACACATCCGGCAAATGAACAATTACCGGCTATAAATCCGGCTTGCCATTTAGAGAGGAGACTTGAAGAGTGAAGTTAATCGACAAGACAGTTTTAGAGCCATTGCTGAGCTTGAAGAAGCACCCCCGCGGAGGTGCTTTCGGAAGGAAGTACCCCTCCAATGAATTACCTCTGCGATCGGAATTGCTCAGCTCGGATCAGATGAAGCAGCACGGCAAAACACTGGCGAACATGCATAAATTGACCAGTGTTAGAGCTTCTGAACAGCTTCTGGCGCGGCTCAATGAGAATGAAGATGTGCTGATTGAAACATGCAACCAATTGACATCTGTGGTCAAAGATAACAGCCCGATCGCACCTGCCGAAGAATGGCTTCTCGATAACTTCTATTTAATTGAAGAACATATTCGCATGGCTAAAAGACACTTGCCCAAAGGCTATAGCCGGGGATTGCCGCGTCTGCTGAATGGGCCATCGGCCGGGCTCCCCCGGGTATATGATATTGCGCTGGAGACAATCTCCCATGGTGATGGACGGGTGGATCTGGAAAGTCTCATTAGTTTTGTCACAGCCTACCAAACGGTAACAGATCTGAAATTGGGCGAGTTATGGGCAATTCCCATTATGCTGCGTCTGGCGCTGATCGAAAATCTGCGACGCATAGGAACGCGAATTATTGCCGGTATTGCCGACAGGGAGCGAGCCGATTATTGGGCGGACCAGATGGCCGATATTGCCCTGAAAGACCCCAAAAGCCTCGTTCTAGTAATCGCGGATATGGCACGGTCCGATCAACCGATGGCAAGTTCATTTGTCGCGGAATTTGCGCGTCGTTTGCAAGGACAGAGTCCGGCCCTGGCGTTGCCCCTCACCTGGATTGAGCAGCGGCTTTCCGAGTCTCATTTGACGATTGAACAGTTGGTCCGATCCGAGAATCAGCAACAGACTGCCGACCAGGTATCTGTAAGTAACAGCATCGGCAGCCTCCGGTTTCTGACGGCTATGAACTGGCGTGAGTTTGTTGAGACAATGAGCGTTGTCGAACAAATACTGCGTGAAGATCCCAGTGATATCTATGTCAAAATGGATTTTACGACGCGAGACCGTTATCGTCATGTCGTTGAAAAGATAGCAAAAAACAGCCCTATATCTGAAAGTGAAGTGGCACGCAAAGCAATCGATTTATCCCAAGAAGGTTCTTCAAAGAGTAGCAATGGTGATCGAGTAACACATGTTGGCTTTTATCTGATCGACAAAGGATTGCGGGAACTTGAACAAAGAGCTCAGATGCGCCAGCCCGTCTCTGAGTTAATTGGTCTAATTATCTCCGGATTTCCGTTGTTTATCTATCTTGGGACAATAATAGTAATCACATTAATCACCGCCTGCGGCTTACTGTTAAAAGTTCAAACCGATAGTTTTCACGGTTTGATACTCGTGCCAATCGCTATTATTTTTATTCTGGGCGCAAGTAGTCTGGCCGTAGCGCTGACGAACTGGCTGGCTACGCTTTTGGCCCATCCGCATCCGCTGCCGCGTATGGACTTTTCCCTGGAAATTCCACCGGAATCAAGCACTCTGGTGGTAATCCCGACTATGCTTACGAGCGCTCAAAACGTAGAAGATCTGGTTGAAGCACTGGAGATCAGATTTTTGGCAAATCGGGATAGTAACCTGCACTTTGGCTTACTTACCGATTTTAGTGATGCCCATGAAGAAACAACTTCCGAGGACGATGCTCTATTGCGATTGGCTCAGAAGAGGATTGAAAAACTCAATGATAAGTATAGAGGGGTAAAAGGAGGAGGTTTCTTTCTCTTCCATCGTCCACGCCTTTGGAATCCAGAGGAGCAAATTTGGATGGGTTATGAGCGTAAGCGTGGAAAGATAGCTCAGTTGAATGCCTTTCTGCGCGGCGGTACAAAAGATTGCTTCTCTCTTATCGTCGGTATCACTGAAATATTATCCAATGTGAAGTACGTAATTACTCTAGATACGGATACTCAACTTCCTCGCAATTCCGCACAGCAATTTGTGGGAGCTATGGCACATCCGCTGAATCGTCCACGTTATGATGAAGCACAGCAGCGTATTTGTGATGGTTATGGTATTCTTCAACCGCGCATCGTCGAAAGCTTGTCGGGCGATAGCAAGTCATGGTATGCGCGTCTATGGGGAAGTGAAACCGGTATTGATCCGTATACGCGCGTTGTTTCCAATATCTACCAGGATGTATTTGGTGAAGGTTCATATATCGGCAAAGGTATTTATGATGTCGATGCGTTTGAGAAGGCTCTGAGTGGCCGCCTTCCCGAAAACCGGATACTTAGCCACGACCTCATAGAAGGTTGCTATGCGCGTTCGGGTTTGTTCTCCGATGTTCAATTATACGAGGAATATCCGTCTCAATACAGCATGGATGTGAGCCGAAGGCATCGCTGGATTCGCGGAGATTGGCAAATTGCCAGTTGGCTGAGGTCGGAAGTTCCGGTCTTCGGTGGGGGACACCAGAAAAATAAAATATCCTGGCTTTCCCAATGGAAGATTTTCGACAACCTCCGCCGCAGTCTGGTTCCCGCGGCCCTGACCTTGATGTTAATTATGGGATGGACCATCATGTCCCCGGTTTGGCTGTGGACAATAATGGTGATCGGAATTCTTCTAATTCCTTCCGCGGGCGTTATACTTCTAGAGCTCTTGCGCAAGCCGGGAGATGTGCTGTGGAACCAACATTTTGTCACTGCCCTGCGTCAGGCCAGAAGGCACTTTTTTCAGACTTTGTATACGCTTATTTGTCTTCCTTACGAAGCATTTTTTAGTCTGGATGCGATTGCTCGGACTCTCTGGCGGATGCTCGTTACACACAAGCGACTGCTGGAGTGGAATCCTTCCTCCAACCAGAATAGCCATAGCAGCAATAACTTTGCCGCTTCTTGCCGGTCGATGTGGATAGCCCCTTTGCTTTCTACTGTACTATTTATTTATCTGCTGATGTCGAGACCTGGCGCTCTTAGCGCAGCTTTGCTTGTACTGGTTCTTTGGTTTCTATCTCCGGGAATTACCTGGTGGGTCAGCCGGCCAATTGTTCGTGGCGGTGTAAAATTGAAAGATGGGCAAATCATCTTTCTGAGAAAAATTGCCCGCAAAACCTGGGCATTCTTCGAAACATTCGTCGGACCGGATGATAATTGGCTGCCACCTGATAACTATCAGGAGCATCCGGTTACCATAATTTCGCATCGCACATCGCCGACAAACATGGGACTGGCATTGCTGGCAAATTTATCTGCGTATGATTTCGGTTACATTTCGGCAGGAGAATTAATCGAACGCACAGCCGATGCCTTCCATACAATGGGGAAAATGGAACGCTATCGAGGTCACTTTTATAATTGGTACGACACACAAAGCTTAGCAACACTGCGGCCTCATTACATATCCACCGTGGATAGCGGAAATCTTAGCGGTCACTTATTGACGTTGCGCTGGGGATTTATTGATCTTCCCGATCAGAAGATATGGGGATCCCAATTGTTCCAAGGTATCAGCGACACTACTACTGTCCTCACGGAGGTTGCGGGAGTAACAGCGCCAAAACAACTTGTCGATTTTCAAAAATATCTGGCTTCATTGACTGATCCCGGCAAAATGATGTTACAGCCATTGCGGCAGTGCCTCGATCATCTCGCTAGAGCCTCTATTGATCTTGCTGGCGTATTTAACGCAAACACGGAGAGTCATATCATGAGGTGGGTGAAAGCCCTGGTGCATCAATGTGGTGATGCCTTAGATGAAATGACCTTTCTTTGTCCCTGGATTACGCTTAAATCCCCTTCGGCCAGGCTAAGCGAGTATTTTGAAACTATGGAAATTCCCACGTTACGGAAATTGACAATATTAGAAATGGAGTTGCTACAGGTAATCGAAAATATAATCGGCATAAATACAACTGCCGAGGAGGCAGCGTGGTTTGCTGATTTTCGCAAGATGGTCAAGGAAGGAAGTCAGCGTGCAGGGGAAAGAATAGCGGTTATCAACCGCCTGGTAGCACAAGCCAATGACTTTGCTGATATGGATTACAGCTTCCTTTATGATAAAGGACGCCAGTTGTTGACTATTGGCTATAGCACCACTGAGCGCCGTCGGGACCGAAGTTACTATGACATGCTGGCTTCAGAGGCCAGATTTTGCAGTTTCATAGGAATTGCTCAGGGGCAGTTGCCCCAGGAGAACTGGTTTGCCCTGGGACGCCTGCTGACGAATCCGGGAAGATACCCTGTTCTCCTTTCCTGGGACGGTTCAATGTTCGAGTATCTTATGCCGCTTCTGGTGATGCCCAATTATGAAAACACACTGTTGGATCAGACGTACACGGCAGCAGTATGCAGGCAGATTGACTATGGAAAAAACCGCGGGGTGCCATGGGGCATTTCAGAATCCGGTTACAGTACAATCGATGTCCATCTTAACTACCAGTATCGTGGCTTTGGTGTTCCAGGGCTCGGCCTCAAACGAGGGCTTTCCGATGATCTGGTTATCGCACCATATGCTTCAGCACTGGCGCTGATGGTAGCACCGGAAGAGGCCTGCCTGAATCTGCAGCAGCTTGCCCGGGACGGTATGGAAGGGCCATATGGTTTCTATGAAGCGATAGATTACACATCTTCACGTCTGCCTCGTGGTCAAGCGAGTGTTGTGGTCAGATCATTTATGGCTCATCACGAAGGTATGAGTTTACTAGCTCTGGCTTATCTATTGCTTGATCGTCCGATGCAGAAACGTTTCGAGTCGGATCCGATGTTTCAATCGACCATGCTGCTGCTTCAGGAGCGCATTCCCAGGGCTGTGGCGTTCTATCGGCAAATCGCCGAGGATATTACCATTCGCAAGGCTTTACTCAGTCCGAAGGTTCCGGCGCGTATATTTAAAACTCCCAATACACCAGTACCGGAGGTACAATTATTGTCCAATGGAAGATACCATGTGATGATTACCAATGCGGGAGGTGGATATAGCCGCTTTCAGGACATGGCCGTTACACGCTGGCGAGAAGACTCTACCTGCGACAATTGGGGAACCTTCTGTTACATTCGTGACGTGATAAGTGGAGAGTTTTGGTCAACAGCCTATCAGCCAACGCTAAAACGGCCGGAAAGATATGAAGCTATTTTCTCTGATGCCAGGGTTGAGTTTCGGCGTCGCGATAATGATATCAACACACACACGGAGATAGCCGTATCACCGGAGGATGATATTGAGTTACGACGCATACGTATCACCAACCGTTCACGAAGGCTAAGAGAGATAGATATAACCAGTTACGCGGAAATTGTTCTGGCGGCACCGGCGGCCGATGAGTTACATCCCGCTTTCAGCAATCTTTTTGTTCAGACGGAAATCATCCGTGAGCGCCAGACGATTCTCTGCACAAGAAGGCCCCGTTCCAAAGGCGAACCTTCGCACTGGATGTTTCACCTGATGGCATTACACGGGACGGAGAGTAAGGAAGTATCCTATGAAACGGATCGTTTAAAGTTTATCGGTCGTGGAAATAATTTGGCCAATCCGCAGGCGATGAATTGGTCTGCAGATATTTCAGAAAGACTTTCGAATACTGAAGGTTCCGTTCTAGATCCCATTGTTGCTATACGTTGCCGCGTTAAGTTGGATGCAGGAGAATCGGTGACAATTGATATTGTTTCCGGTATCAGTGAAACACGGGATAAAGCGCTGGGCCTTGCCGAAAAATATCATGATCACCGTCTTGCCGATCGTGTTTTTAATATGGCCTGGACTCATAGCCAGGTAGTCTTGCGGCAAATCAATGCCACAGAAGCCGACGCCCAACTTTATGGGCGCCTGGCAGGTTCTGTAATTTACAGCAATTCATCCCTGCGCGCTGATCCGAAGATCATCATAAAAAACCGTCGCGGGCAATCGGGTTTATGGGGTTACGCCATTTCCGGAGATTTGCCCATTGTACTGCTCCAGATCGGTGACCATGCAAATATCGAGCTTGTACGTCAACTCGAACAGGCACATGCGTACTGGCGCTTAAAAGGTCTGGCGGTTGATCTGGTGATCTGGAATGAAGATAATGCCATCTATAGACAATTCCTCCACGACCAGATAAAAGACATGATTACAGCAGGAACGGAAGCAAAAGTTATTGACAAACCGGGCGGCATATTTGTCAGGCCTGGTGATCAGATATCAAATGAAGACAGAATTCTTCTGCAAACTGTTGCCCGTATAGTAATTAAGGACAACTGGGGAACTCTGGCGGAACAAATCAACCGTCGTTCTCTTATCGAATCAGTTGTTCCGCGTTTCAAGCCATCTCGGGCTCAACGTGCCGGAATCCGAAAGACAAAGGAAATCACTCACCCCAATCTGATCTTCTTCAACGGACTGGGCGGATTTACACTCGACGGGCTCGAATATGTCATCACGACAAAACCTGGCAGTGTGACGCCGGCTCCCTGGGTTAATGTATTGGCTAATCCTCACTTCGGATCATTAATTTCAGAGAGCGGCTCTGCTTCAACCTGGAAGGAGAATGCCCATGAGTTCCGCCTTACACCCTGGTACAACGATCCCGTAAGCGATATCAGCGGAGAAGCCTTCTATATCCGTGATGAAGAAACCGGACATTTCTGGTCTCCAACGCCACTGCCCTGCCGCTCAGCAACACCCTATATCAGCCGGCACGGATTTGGTTATAGTGTTTTTGAACATATAGAAGAGGGAATCTTCTCAGAGTTGTGGATTTATGTGGCCATAGACGCACCGATCAAGTTTACAGTATTAAAGTTGCGCAATGAATCAGGCCGTTCCCGCAGTCTATCGGTAACAGGTTACCTAGAGTGGGTGCTCGGTGATTTGCGGTCAAAAACAATGATGCATATTACAACCGAAGTCGATACGGGAAGCGGGGCGCTTTTTGCACGGAATCAATACAATACGGAATTTGCCGACCGTGCAATTTTCTTTGATGTAGACGATATAAATCGAATCATCACCGGGGATAGAACAGAGTTTATCGGGCGCAATGGTGAACTTTCCAATCCGGCGGCGATGACGCGAAAACAACTCTCCGGCAAAGTTGGTGCAGCCCTGGATCCCTGCGCCGCCATCCAGGTGAACTTGGAATTGGATGATGGACAGGAACAGGAAACAATCTTCAGGCTTGGTGTTACCGGAAGAAGAGGCGCCGATGATGCCAGTAACACGGTTAAGAGCTTTAGAGGGCCAACAATAGCGCAAAGCGTTCTTGATGAAGTGCAGAAATACTGGAAGAAGACACTGGGTACTATACAGGTAGAAACTCCGGACCAGTCTCTTAATGTGTTAACCAATGGCTGGCTATTATACCAAACGCTGTCATGCCGTCTTTGGGCTCGTAACGGTTATTACCAGTCAGGCGGCGCCTTCGGTTTCCGTGACCAGTTGCAGGATATAATGGCGCTTGTTTATGCCCAACCGGTTCTTGTCCGTCAACACTTGCTTTTATGTGCGAGCCGTCAATTTCAGGATGGAGATGTCCAGCATTGGTGGCATCCGCTTTCGGGAAGGGGTGTGCGCACAAAATGTTCTGATGATTATCTGTGGCTGCCTTTAGCCGTGAGTCGCTACATTATCACTACCGGTGATTTGAGTATTTTGAATGAAATCGTCAGATTTGTTGAGGGTCGCCCAGTAAGAGCAGATGAGGATTCCTATTACGACCTGCCGGGTGTAACTGATGAAGCAACTAGCTTATACGATCACTGTGTACGAGCCGTTAAAAGGGGACTAAGATTCGGCAGTCATGGTCTGCCACTTATTGGCTCAGGCGATTGGAATGATGGTATGAATAAGGTGGGAGAGAGAGGTAAAGGCGAAAGTGTCTGGATGGGCTTTTTCCTGTATGAAGTGCTCATAAAGTTCGCCGAAATTGCCCGGATGAAAAGCGACATGTCTTTTGCCGAGTTATGCAAGAAAGAGGCAGATAAGTTACAGCGAAGCATTGAGCGCGATGGTTGGGATGGCGAGTGGTACCGCCGTGCATATTTCGATGACGGTTCATTATTAGGATCAGCAACTAACACGGAATGCCGGATTGATTCGATTGCGCAAAGCTGGTCTGTTCTATCAGGAGCTGGTGCTCCTCTCCGCTCAAGGCAAGCTATGGAAGCCGTAGATCGGCTCCTGGTTCATCGGGATCAAAAACTGATCCAATTGCTTGACCCACCCTTTGATAAGTCTGAAATGGAACCAGGCTATATTAAAGGTTATGTGCCCGGGGTGAGAGAAAATGGCGGTCAGTACACTCATGCAGCGATCTGGGCGGCCATGGCTTTTGCCGCTTTACGCGACAATCAGCGCCTATGGGATCTATTGTCTATAATAAACCCGATCAATCATGCGCGATCTCCCGAAGAGGTAGCTATCTATAAAGTTGAGCCCTATGTTGTTGCTTCCGACGTCTATGCTCTCTTTCCGCATGTCGGCCGCGGCGGCTGGACATGGTTTACCGGTTCTGCTGCCTGGATGTACCGACTTATCTTAGAATCACTTCTGGGAATGTCGCTGAACATGGACAAAATTACTTTTAATCCCTGCCTTCCGGCAGATTGGAAAGAGTTCAAAATTAGTTACTTGTTTCGAGAAACCGTCTACCGGATCACTGTGCGGCAAACAAATGACGGAGTTAAAGAAGCGAGTGTAACAATAGATGGTTTCGTGAAACAAGACAGGACAATTCAGCTGGTTAATGATCATCAGGACCATTTGGTCGAGGTGAGAATACCGCCCGCGAGTATAGAAAGTGTTTCAAAAAAATAGGGCACTGTCCCTCATTCCCCCCGCCGGTTCGTTCTAATGGCCGCTATTCTCAGTGGTTTATTCAACTGCCGCAGCGGGCTTATCGCCTTTGTTGTGTATCAAGCTGGAATGATGTTCATGTCATAATGTATTATTGCACATCAGAGAACACTTTCTAAAATAATTCTCATCTCTTCTTTGGAAAGAAGTGCAGGGCTGTTTTTACTGTCCGAAAGGGTGATTACTTTTTCAATATCAGCAGATGTAATGCCAAAGTGTGATAGCTGTGGAAGCTTTAGTATCTCTGTCCAGTTGCGAAGAACTTCAAGAAAGAGTCCGCAGTCGAAGATGTCATCATTGCCGGAATCACCGGTAAAGAGTCTTCCGATAGCGGCAAAACGCTTCTGTGCCGCAAAGTTTTTCTCATCAATAATCTTCTTTACCACATGGGCCATTACCGGAAAGAGGAGCTTCCCGCAGGCCACCCCGTGCGGCACCGGAAACAGTCCGCCAAGAGGTCCTGCAATGCCGTGCACTGCACCAAGACCTGCATGGCTGAGTGTTATCCCCGAAATCAGCGCTGCATACGACATTCTTTCACGCAGAATTATATCATCACTTTGATCAATACTCAGTGGAAGCAGGCTTTGTGAAGCAAATGAAAGTGCCTTTAAGGCCAGAGAATCGGTAAAAATATTTGCTTTTACTGAGGTGTACGATTCGATCAATTGTGTTATTGCATCGAGTCCGCAGGCAATTGTAATCTGCTGTGGCGCAGTCAGTGTAAGTTCGGGATCAACCAAGGCAACATCAGGCACGCATGCATCATGCCTAAGAGATTTTTTATATCCCTCTATCCGATCGCACACGACGGCATTCTTTGTTGCTTCACTTCCCGTGCCGGCGGTTGTTGGAACTGCGATGAATGGAGCTTTTGCTCCGGAGAGTTTTCGGTTTCCGACACCTTCAAGGTAGTCTTTAACATTACCATCTTCGGCAAGCATTGCGGCAACGGCTTTACCACGGTCGATGACACTTCCACCGCCAATGGCGACAACGACGTTGGCCGGCATCTGGCGATATTCGCGGGTTATTGCATCGATAGATTCTGCTGTTGGTTCACCTCGGATAGATACAGTATTGTATTTTATCTTTGATTGATCAAGTTGAGAAGCAAGCGCATCATACCGGCCGGACTGTTTAAACGATTCTCCGCCAACAATAATAAGTGCATTACGTCCATACGATCGTATTATTTTATGAAGATTAGAAAATGTACCGGCGCCAAAATAAATCTTGGGCAGGCCGGAGATACAAAAAGAGCTTATCGCTTCCATGCAGATTTTTCTACCGGTGCTATAATTGTATGGGCGATTCCCTTGCGCGGCTCTGCCATCCAGGATTCAACGGTCTCACGCCATTTTAGATAATGAGCTGTTTTTTTATGTGCGGCAGATGCCTCGTCGGATTCATATGCTTCATACAGAGAAAATGCCGAAGGGTTATCCCGATACTGCAAAACATCAAATCTTAGATTTCCTTCTTCTTTTACTGAATTATTATGATTTTCAATTGTTGCTTCAATAAACTGATTAATGTTTTCCGATTTAACAAGAACATTTACAATTGTGACTATCACAGAAGACCTCCTGTACACGGATTTTTCATAGCATATTACTGCAAACTGTCAAGGTAAGAAAAAATTATTGCACTTATTCTATAAATAGACAGAAGGTACAAGGGGGTACAGGGTGTATGAAATGGCAATTTAAACAGTTACGAAATTCATACCTGAAAAACATTAAACCTTGTTGCTCCGTGTCCAAATGTTCTGCTCGGCAGCGGCCTTGATTAAATCATCCCTGAAGTCCGGATGCGCGATCGAAATCAACATTTCCGCCCGCTGGTACGTTGGCTTACCCATAATGTTAACCATGCCGTATTCCGTTACTACATTGCTGACAGAGCCCCGGGGACACGTAACAATAGTGCCTGGCCGAAAATACGGGACAATGCGCGATACCGTTTGCCCGTTTTTGACAGTAGTGGAGGTCAGGCATATAAAGGCCTTGCCTCCCCTGGATTGTTCGGCCCCCAGAGTAAATTCCAGTTGGCCGCCGGTTCCGGAAAGCTGTTTGAAACCCGATGATTCTGAACTCACCTGACCATACAGGTCGATTTCCACCGCATTGTTGACGGCTATCTGCTTGTCGTTCAGAGCGATCCTTCCCGGCATATTGATTAAGTCCACCGGGTAGATGGCACAGGCCGGATTCCTGTTAATAAAATCGTATAGCCGCTGACTCCCCACAGCGAATGTGTATGTCATTTTATTTTTATCTATATTCTTTTTAGCTCCATTGACTTTTCCTTGCTCGAACAAATCGACGAAACAATCGGCCATCATTTCCGAATGAATGCCCAGATCTTTCAAATTGCTGTTGGCAATCATTTCCCCGATAATACCAGGCATAGCTCCGATCCCAAATTGCAGACAGGCTCCGTTTTCAATTTGTTCAATAATTTGAGCGGCTATCTTCTTATCGGCTTCCGAAGCTGGGAACTTTGCGGGGATGGTGAACATTGGGATGTTATTTTCCACAATATAATCAACCTCGGATATATGGATAGTTTCCTGTTCTCCCCCCAAAGTCCATGGGGCATTCTCGTTAACCTCGAGGACAACGCATTTCGCCATCTCGCATAAAGCGCGGTGTTCCGAGCAAGACGTGCTAAAATTGAAATATCCGTTTGCATCCATAGGTGTGGTCATGAGCATGAACACATCGGATGGCTGAGACAATTTTCTTCGCGCAACAAACGGCGTAAAGCCGTAATTATTGGGAACATAGTAACACAAGCCTTTTTCCGCCAGTTTCCTTTCAAAGGGGCTGTAAAAACCGCTGTAGTACGTGAAAGCTTTTTTCTGCGGATCAGCCAGAACCGTCTTCGGTACAAAAAGCGCCATGACAGCTTTGATTTTAACGTCGGACAGCTCTCCGGCCCGTTTGGCCAGGGCTTCATCCAGGCCGATCGGTGACATGGCAAAATGCCCATAACTGACATAGTCGCCGGATTTGACAGCTTGCACCGCTTCGTCTGCGGTCCGCAATTTATTCTTATATTCGTTTTTATAATTTCTCATCTCGAATTTCTCCTTATTTATTGATATTTCTTATTTGGCTGATTATTCCATATCCAGACCAAATGTAAATAAATTTCCTGTTTGACGGCTAATTATTAAGCAAGTATCTGAATCTACTAATTTCAGATACTTGGAGTTGAACGAAGCCGCCTACACACAAGCGCTATGGACTTTCCAACCTCATCTTTTTTATTAGAAAATTAAAAATTCAGCAATAAAATATTTTTATTATAACGCAGAATAGTCTTCAGCCTTTAACCTCTTAAAAAATCATTTGAAGCCTAATCAAATTACGAGTATATTCAGCACATGGTTTTTAAAGTGTATTTTAAAAAATGGGGCGCTGCGCCTCTGATTAACAAATTCACCGTACTCTAGCAAGTATGACGCACGCTAATCTTCGTGTTAGGTCGACAAAAATAACTTTGAAACTCGACTTCTAACTTCTAAAAAAGGGAGATGAAGTAAATGGAATATATATCATATGTACTGATGGCATTATTAATGTTTTTTACAATAAATTACATCGGAGCTAAATCGACAGTCTTGGGTTATGTACAATTGAAAGTTGTTGAGAGATCGGATAATGCACCAGCCTTCAATCTATTTTTTAGGATTTTTGCTCCGGTTACCTTTATTACCGTTAGTGCCATTATACTGCAGAAAGTTGGGATCCCGGAATTAAATGATCGACTGTGGCTTGCCGTTGTGTATCAAGTAATTATCCGATGGGGATACAATATTATTATGGGAAGATCTGGCCTTATAGACTATCCAGCGTTTCTTACATAAAAACATATCGGCAATAATTGTGGCTTACTTTGTTAATTATATATACATTCGAAACAATGAGTTTTTATTACCTACTGCAAATGAGATTGGAACGGCAATTTGGTTTGGAATTTTAGTTTTTCTCTATCAAATAATTAATAAGCTGAATATTCTAAGTGAATCACAAAAAAAGAGGAAAAAGAAATATCTTGAAAAGATGATGGCTTATGTTGAAAAAACATATTCAAATGACATACAGGTGTATAAGAATACGGGGAATCTTTATAACTTAATTATTGCAGTAATAATATACGAACAATTTAATAGACCCAAATTTGCACGTATTATTGAGCGTATGTTGTTTTGGACTGAAAGAGTAAAAACATCAGGAATTATGCAAGTTAAAAGTAAAAAACACTTGAGCGACACTGAAAGCATAAAAATCGGGGCCAAGATTTTAGAAAATTCCTACTTAAAATATAGTGAAGAACAGGGAAAAAGTAATAAATATGAATACAATACATCAGAAAGGAAAACTATTGCTGATTACAATAGAGACAATCAATATGTATCTGAAGTATATGAGATATTTAATGCCATAGAAAAAACATCAAAAGCTCAGAAGTAAGTTTATATAAATCGCCGCCATTAATTATAGAAATAGGCTCAAAACCCTATTTTAAAATATTTTTTAATATAATTAATATTTTATCAACAGGCATGCAATTATGTTTTGCTATAATTGTGGAGTCAAAATAAAAAAAGAACATAAATTCTGTTTTTCATGCGGGATAAAGCTGGAACTAGATTATCCAAAAAAAGAGAATCGGAAAAGAGTTGTGAGAGCACGAAATCTCAATTCCGAATTAGGCTTTAAGAATAATCTAGGTGTTTACAAAAATCTTAAAACATTAGACCTCAAAGACATATTTTATAAAATGGAGGCGGCAATAAAAAAAGAGTGCTCGCTGTCTGAGGAAGAATTTGAAAAGAATTGGGGTAAATTCAGAAAATATCATTACAGGAATTATTCAGATAATGACATCTACAGAATTCTAATAGATGTTACTTTCTTTTCTGGGATGAAAGCAGCCATAGTTACCGAAAAACTTCCCGCAATAAAAAGATATTTTAATGACTATCATATAGCAAAAGATTTTTCTAAGCTAGAAGTAAACGCGGTTCTTGCCGATCCGAACACTATTCACTATAAGCGCAAGATTGAGGCCTGCATTAACAACGCGATCACTTTGGACAAGCTAATAAAGAAGCATGGTAATTTTAATAATTACTTAGAAGGTTTTGGAAACCTGCAAGAAGATGGGACTCTTGAACTCTTAAAAAAAGATTTAATGCAATTTGATTATGTGAGCCACATTACATCTTACCACGTAATGCTTGACTTGGGATTAAATGTATGGAAACCGGACAGAGTAATACGCAGAATATTGTTCAGGCTTGGTTTAATTAATAACGAAGAAAATATTGAACAATCAATAATGGTTGGGAAGGAATTTTCACGCCAGATTAAAGAACCGATTCGTTATATAGATATAGTCATGGTTAAATATGGACAGATGGGTAACGAAGAAGGTTTTGGTCTGCAAAATGGTGGTATTTGTCTTAAAAAAAATCCAAGATGTCATGTATGTGGTGTTAATGAATATTGCACTGTTGATGCAAAAAATTCGAGTTGGTACTCGTAAAAAATTGCGCGAATTCTAGGAACAGTATACTTAATTCGGCACTTGTTATTTTGTTGAGTTTTCTAATTTCAGCTGCCTGATTAAAAAGCTGTCCAACTGGTTGGCAAATGCCTGTCGGTCTTTCTTGCTGAACTCAGCAGGACCGCCTGTCATCATGCCATTATCTCTTAGTTCATTGAGCAAATTCCGCATCGCCAGCCGGTCTTTGATGTTGTGCTCTGTATAGAGTTTGCCGCGCGGATTCATCGCAAATGCTTTTTTGGCGACTACCCGGTCGGCAAGCGGGATATCGGCTGTTATCACGAGGTCGCCCGGTTGCACTAGCTGGACAATGCGATCATCGACCACATCAGACCCCTCCGGAACCAGGAGCAGAGATAGATTTGCCAACTTTTCCAGGCGCAACGGTTTATTGGCGACAAAGATCAGAAGAACATTTAATCGTAAGGATGCTTTGATCAAGATGTCTCTAATAACATTCGGAAAAGCATCCGCATCAACAAATATCTGCATAAAACCTCTGTTTATATTTGCGCATAGCGAAGTCTATGCATCATTTTGTATTATACCATTTCTAAATCAAAGAGGAGAAAAACGGGTCAAGTCTGCCTTTGACGTATGGCAATTCCCCTGCACTACGTTATGGAAATTGGAGTTTCACGAATGAAGCGAGTGTATGTCGAAACAGTTTATTTACCTCTGAGCTCATCTAAATCCCGGAAGGCGATCATGTTGCGCAAACTGGTTGCCTCCAACACTGCCCGGATAATTGCCCTGGTCATACAATCGGCGGCGGCTCTGCCTACTTCAATTAACGCCATTGCTTTGGGCGCAGCAAAAAACCCCGGTGTATCGGGCAATTCTTTTTTGTTTGTCGCCATACAGAAAATTGTGTCACCATCAAACATTGTGTGCGATGGCCGGATAGCCCGCGCCATACCGTCATGAGCCATCTGAGCGACTTTTTGCGCCTGAGCTTTGGTCATAATAGCGTCGGTTGCTACAATGCCGATAGTGGTGTTGCGGCTTGCTTGTGCTTTTGGTGGCATAGGCATTATTACCGACCTTTTGTCCTGGACTCCAAATTCCCCGTTTGCTTCCAATCTGATCTCCCAAGGTTTGCCTGTCGCCGGATCAATTACTGTTCCTAAAGAGTTCACGGCAACCATGGCCGCTACTGTTAATCCCGAATCTAAAACTTCACTCGCCGTTCCCAGACCGCCTTTGATTCCTCCCGATAGAGCGCCCGTGCCCGCTCCTACGGAACCAATTGGAAATTCACCATTGCCGGCATTCTCACAGGCCTGAATTCCCCACTCCGGCCCGACAGGCGGAATGTAGTCTGCGCCGCGCCCCAGATCAAACAGCGCCGCAGCGGGCACTATCGGAGCCACGTTACCGGCGTCTAAGGGGAAACCCCAGCCCTTCTTAGAGAGCCAGCGCACAACGCCGTCCGCCGCGGAAAGGCCGTAAACCGAGCCGCCGGTAAGGACAATCGCCTGTACTTTTTCCACCAGATTAAGCGGTGCGAGGAGATCCGTCTCGCGCGTGCCCGGCGCGGAACCGCGCACATCCACCCCCGCGGTTGCGCCTTCAGGGCATATGGCGACGCTGATACCGCAGGCGGCCTTAGTATCAGTAAAGTGGCCAACCAGTATTCCTTCCACATCCGTAAGCGAATTTTTCTTCCCGGTAATCATAATAAATGCCCATCGTATTCAAGTTTATTTCAAAATTACATTTATATTATACCAGAACGAAGAAAATGGTAAAGGTTTATCAAAAAAAGGTGGCTGGTTAGAGCGAGCTTATTCTCTGAAATAAGTTTGGGTATTACCAGTTAAGTCTATTGGGGGATGGTTTTATTTATTTTGTTAGCTTCCTTGTTCTGTCAATTAATTTGCGCCGCCCCCTATTTTCTCACATGTTTTAGGGACGCCTGTTAACTTCAAGAAACTTAAGAATTTTCTCTTTTACTTCCGGAAGGCTCTGAACGTGATGGAAATTAACGTTGACAACAACGGACTCTGCATTCCGCCTGGAAGACATCCAGCTGCCACAATCGCCGGAGGTCCAAGAATTCGAAAACCAGGGATCGTTGGATGCAACGACGGCAAGTATTGGTTCATCCTGGGGGCCGGAAATACCATTGTATTCCGGCCACACGTTGTTACAACATGTCCATCCAAGAATAATCCTACCGGCCAAGCCGCCATGCCGATATTGCGCGGCCGTTATTCCGCCTTCGCTGAACCCCATCATAAAAATGTTACGTTTATCTACCCATGGTAGACTATTTGCTGCCTGATGGGCGTAGCCGGCTTCCGCCAGCCGAAAATCCAGTACACCCCTGTGAAGGCCACCTTCGTTGTTTTGGGGATCGCAGCTTTGTGGTTTGTATTTGCGGGCGAAGCTCAAAGGTGCAAGAACCGCATAACCGTTGCTAAGCAGAAAATTGAAATCCTGCCTGGCAAATTCATCGAACCCGGCGCAGCCATGCAGGTAGATAACCAGTGGTATCTTTTTTTCACCGGCTATCTTGGTCAGGTCTTTTACCACATCTTTCATTCGTCCCGAGGTTGACATGCCGGAAGGAACATTCCATTTGAAATACTTTGCAGGAATGGCAATGATGGCGTCGTCTAAGGTGCGCACCAACTCATCTGGAGCATTTGCGGTGTCCATCGTCGCGCAAGCGCTTAGCCAGAAGACTGGCAGGAAGCAAATCGATAGCTGAAGAAACCTCACCACTATTTCAATCCGTGTTTGAATCCTAAAATTTTTACAATCAGTCATTTTAGTCTTAAAATATCTAACAATTAACATACGAGCCTCACTTTTCCCGATAACCTGATACCCTAAAGGCATTAGCCCGGCGGATGCCGGGGGCACAAGAGGTCACTCGTAATTTGGATATCATTAATAGCACGAGTCATTTTTTTTCACGAGAAAATATTACATAATTGCATTGGCTGCTGACTGCATCAGACCATTTCACTTTCAAAGGATAACGAGGCGGCGAGAAGGAGGCGCCGGAGACGTATTGTACATACGTTGAAGAAGCCGACGACGATGCCAACAAAGTTAGCCAAAGAAAGCGAATTGGTATCAGACATATTCCTGATAGGTCGGGTCATACATCTTCGATTTGATAAGGCCTGGCAGATCGGCCGGTTTTGGCAGCGCGGTGAGTCCCCTCGCGAAGGCAACCTTGGCGACGGCCAGCGCGATATTGACCGACACCTCGCGAATGCGCGACAAGGAGGGATAAATCCGCCCCAACTTAAAGTCCTCCTCCGAAACCTGTTCATCCAGAGCTTTGGCGGCGGCGGCGAACATTTCATCCGTAACGCGGGATGCCTCCGAGGCAAGAATGCCCAAACCGACGCCGGGGAAGATGTAGCTGTTATTCGCCTGGCCTGGCACAAAGGTTTGACCGTCCATTACCACCGGCGGGAACTGGCTACCGCTGGCGAAGACGGCGCGCTTATCCGTGTAGCGGTAGGCTTCTTCAGCCGTGCATTCCGATTGGGAGGTCGGATTGGAAAGCGCAAAGACAATCGGACGTTTGTTGATCCGGGCCATAGCCGTGAGCACCGCAGGGGTGAAAGTGCTCGACTGGCCCGATGCCCCGATGATCGCCGTTGGTTTGACGGCTTCGACGACCGAGAGGAGATCTTGATGAAGAGGATAGTCCTGGGCGAAGCGGCGCTTGTGCTCCGATAGATCGGTTCGGCTGGTAACGACGAGTCCCTTGGAGTCTACAAACCAGCAGCGGCTGCGGGCTTCGTCAACAGAAAGGCCTTCTTCGACCATCGCGGAAACCATGAGGCTGCCGATACCGAGGGCGGCCCCGCCTGCACCTAAAACCACGAGCCGCTGGTGGGTAAGTTTTCCGCCGATCATACGCAGTGCGGAATGCAATCCGGCCAGCGTCATGCTGGCAGTTCCCTGTACGTCATCATTGAACATGCAATAGCGGTTCCGGTACCGCTCCAGCAGGCGGAAGGCATTCAGGTTTCCAAAATCTTCGAACTGGATCATCGCGCGGGGAAACATTTTACCGGTTTCCGCCATGAATTCATCGAGCAGGGTATCGTATTGATCGCCCCGCAAGCGCGGTTCCACCAAACCGATATAGCTCGGATCACACAATACTTCGTTGTTATTGGTTCCGACATCGATCATGATCGGCAGGCATGTCCCCGGATCGATGCCAGCGCAGGCCGTATAAAGTGATAATTTGCCCACGGGAATTCCCATGCCATTCGCCCCGAGGTCACCCAATCCGAGGATACGTTCACCGTCGGTGACAACAATTACACGAACATCTTTATAGGGCCAGTTTAGTAAAACCTCTTGAATACGGTTCCGATCGTACTTCGAGATGAACAGGCCGCGCGGCCTGCGGAAAATCCTGCTGTACTCCTGGCAGGCCAGCCCGACGGTCGGTGTATAGACAATGGGACTGAGTTCCGCCATGTTGTCGACAAGAACTCGATAGAAAAGTTTCTCGTTGCGATCCTGCAGACCGATCAGATAAAGGTATTTTTCGAGGTTGTTGGGTTTGCGGCGAATATTGTTCATTACATGTTGAGCCCGCTCAGCTTGCGAGAAGATGCGGGGTGGAAGCAATCCACGCAATCCAAGTGCATCGCGTTCCGCTGCCGTGAAGGATGTCCCTTTATTCAGACTCGGTTCGTGAAGTAATTCGATTCCTTTCGGAAGTTCTGCCATGTTTGGCTCATGATTCGACATTGTTTCTCTCTCCAATTTCTTAAGCTTTTCCTTGATGAGAACCTGCTCTCAGGCGGCATGTATCCGTTGGCCCATGTCCCCACATAGAATCGCTCACCCATATTTAAGCAGTTCATATCATAATTATCGAGGAAACAATATCAATGATTACGGATGGAAGTCCTGCATATTCGCTAAAATTGAAGAGTTGCGGATTATAATCAATAATCGGCAACGTTAGATAAAATAAGGTGCTTTTAATCGGGTGAAATAGTGGTCAGCGCCCCATTTGTTATCAAAAATTGAGCATGACATTTTCCACCAATAGCGGTATAAGTTAACAAAGTTACAACCTCAACAACTTGCCGCGTACCCTTTATTGGTAAGCGCATGGAGGTGATTTATGGATCTAGAAACTGTCATAAGTAAAGGAACGATAAAAGGAAAATTCACGGGGTTTAAAAGCCACGCCACCTTTGAATTCACTGACGGCCAGAAATGGCGGCAGAATGATACTAAATTTCTGCATCATTATGCATATAATCCGGAAGCGGAAATTACCCAAAGAGAAGGCAAGTACTATTTACAGGTTAAGGATGTGTCGGAAACAGTGGAAGTCAAAAGAATAAAGTAAGAGTTTACGGAAAGGCAAAAACCATGCAATTTACTTTCGCTCATAATAACTTCAATGTGTTAAATTTGGAAAAGAGCCTAGCCTTCTACAAGGCAGCATTGCAATTGACCGAAGTGCGCAGATATGAAGCGCCGGACAGCAGTTTCATCATTGTTTTTCTTTCCGATGGGAAAATGCTACACCAATTGGAGCTGACCTGGCTCAAAGACAGAAAAGAACCTTACAATCTCGGCGACAATGAATTTCATCTGGCCTTCAAGGTGGACGATTTCGCGGCCGCCCATGCCCTGCACGAAAGGATGGGCTGTATTTGCTTTGAAAACAAGGCCATGGGAATTTACTTCATCAACGATCCCGACGATTATTGGGTTGAGATAATCCCCCAAAAAAGGTAAAATTCTTTATCGTATTTACAGCTAAATATTGTTTCTAACCTGCATAAAATAAGGAGGCCGTTATGTTAGTAAAATCAATATATGTGTTTATTCTCTGTTTATTAATTATCGGGTGCGCTACCGCGCCGATTGATCCGGCAAAAGAATGGGAGAAAGCTAAGAATGCAAATACATTTGAAAGCTATACCAACTTCCTTCAAGAAACTGCGCCCAACAACTTCACACCGGAGGCAAAACTTAAGCTCAAAGTCATTATCCGGGAAATTGCTTTAAAGAGTATCGGCGACAATCGTGTTGCTCTGAAGAAAGGAACAGAATTTAGCTTCAATTTGTTTTCCCCTGATGATGTCTTAAGATCGTTTGTTCAGAAAAATCTGCCTGTAAGCTACAGCGTTGACTATAAGTCCGGTCAGGATCCGGCTGTCAAGCACTCCGAAGGGTTTCAGGAATTAAAAAATTACGAGGAATTTAAGCCTTTTCAGTCCCGCTTGATTCAGAGTCAAAAAGACTTTTCACAATCAAAAGTTACCGTTACGGCCTGGATGATGCCGATGACCGTTTCCGGCATAAGTACCATCGGTCCGAATACCACATTTACTTTTTACCGCGATCCCGACCAAGTCAATAATCGCGCTTTTGGAATTTCCATGAAAAGCGAATTAGCCAAAGGTATTGTAGAAAGAGAACAGGTAAATATCGTCGGTGCGGGAATTGTCATTATAAAATCATCCGAATTTGTCTGGGTATATGATTTTAGTCAGGATGGAAAATCGCTTTTTTAATTAACGCTCTATTATGGAGCGCAGGCGTTTTTGTCCAATTTAATTTTTTCGATGTGAAAGAAGACAGTTTAATATAAAAAAGCATTAAACACCGCATGACAAATAAAATTGGAGGATAAAAAATGAAACGTATACTTTTTTCGTTTGTTTTATTGATTTTCATTTTCGCTTCAATGACGACATCGGCTGCTGGCCCTGCAAATAACTGGACTGGTTTCTATGCTGGTTTACAGGGAACCTATGCTCACGGCAACACCGACTGGAAATATGACGACTTCCTAACTCATGCTGACCACACCATTAATGGCTGGATGGGAGGTCTTTTTGCCGGATATAATTATCAATTCCCAGTTAATGTCGTTGTAGGCATCGAGACAGATATCAACTACGGCAAAATCTCCGGCTCAACAAGCGCCCCCAACCCACATTGGTTAGCCAATACCAATGTTAGTTGGGCCGGGTCAACCCGTGCCCGCGTGGGTTATGCTGTTTGGCGCTTTCTTCCCTACATTGGGATTGGTGTAGCTTATGGCCGTGCAGAAATATACACGACAAAGATAGCAACAGGCACAGATTATGGTGAAAAAAATATATATGTCGGCTGGACCCCTAGTGTCGGCCTTGAATTTGCCATCACGAAGAATCTAATGGCCCGCGCGGAATATGCGTACTACGACTTAGGTAAAAGGCAATCCGAAGTTGATTTTTCCAGCCTTGTAGATACTAGAATTACCTTTCAGGCTTTCCAGTTCGGTTTGGGCTGGAAATTTTAATATAGCCTTAATAAAAGGGAGGTGTTTCACCTCCCTTTTATTATTCATATGAAACGACGCGTTCATGTATATTAATTAATTTCACTTAAACTTTTTTCTGGTTCCTAAAATAAAGATTAAATTAACTTTTTAAAAGTTTTTCCTTGACAAATATTTTTAGTTTGTTTATATGAGCTTCAAGTAAAGGACAGGTTTTTCACGATGGATAGAAAACTAAATGCAAACAGCAATATTTATGGTTACTGGTTTTATACCTATTTTGCATTGGTCTGCCTGTCGCTGAGGAGGTTTTGTTAAGGTAATATAAACCAAAAACAGCCATGGGTGGATCAAAAACGAGCCGCCCATGGCTTTTCTGTTTTTAAAGGCCATGGCGGCAAAAACGTCATGGCCTTTTTTAGTTTTAGGAGGGAAGAAATCATGATTGTGGTAATGAAAAGTCAAGCTACAGAAAAGCAAATAGAGGATGTAATCCGCTGGATTGAATCGGTCGGATACAAAGCGCATCCTTCGCACGGGATCGAACGAACAATTATCGGAGCTGTAGGGGATAACCGCGACAAGGCAATCCTCAAATACGCGGAATCTTTACCGGGGGTGGAAAAAACTATGCCTATTTTAAAACCATACAAGCTGGCGAGCCGTGAATCGCACGAAGGCAATACCGTGGTTTCCGTAGGCAAAATTCAAATCGGCGGCCCGGAATTCGTAGTGATGGCCGGACCCTGCTCGATTGAAAGCGAAGAGCAATTACTGGAAAGCGCCTATATAGCCAAAAAAGGAGGCGCGCAAATTCTCCGGGGAGGCGCCTACAAGCCGCGCACTTCGCCTTACAGCTTCCAGGGGATGGAAGAAGAGGGCTTGAAAATTTTAGATCAGGTTCGTGTGCGGGCAAGCATGCCGGTGGTTACGGAAGTGGTTAATCCCGCCGATGTCGATCTTGTTGAATCATACGCCGACATGCTCCAGATAGGCGCTCGCAATATTCAGAACTTTGCCCTGCTTAAAGAAGTCGGCCGTTCGCAAAAACCGGTGCTTTTAAAAAGAGGCATGATGACCACTATCGAAGAGCTGCTCATGTCGGCGGAATACATCCTTTCGGCAGGTAACTCTCAGGTTATCCTTTGCGAACGCGGCATCAGAACCTTCGAAACGGCTACAAGAAACACTTTGGATATAAGCGCTGTTCCGGTGCTGAAAGGGTTAACGCATCTGCCGGTCATTGTTGACCCCAGCCACGCCGCCGGTCATTGGAAATATGTAATCCCCCTTTCCCGTGCCGCAATGGCCGTCGGCGCCGATGGCCTTATTGTCGAGGTGCATCCGGAACCGGAAAAGGCTGTCTCCGATGGAGCGCAATCCCTGAAACCGGAAAAGTTCTATCAATTGATGGATGAATTAAGAGCAATTAACGCGGCGATGAGACACTAAAAACGGAGTAAGTATATGCGATCAATGAAAGTCAATCTCGATAAGAAGTCTTTGTCTTCCTACGAAATACGCATAGGTAAAGGCATTGCCGACCGGATGGCTCTGCTTATTGCCAAAAACCACAAAGCGGGACTCTATGTGTTGATAACGGACAATTGTGTCGGTAAAATCTACGGACAAAAGCTTTTAATCAGCTTAAAAGATGTAGGACTGAATGTGGATTCCATCGAATTTCCCGCGGGCGAGACTTCCAAAAACATTAACACTGTCCTGGATATTGTGGAAAAGTTGTTAAAACGGGGAGCCGACAGGGAGACTCTTTTAATTGCTTTAGGCGGCGGAGTTGTGGGCGACATGGTCGGCTTTATCGCTTCCGTTTTCATGCGCTCCATTCCTTATATTCAAATTCCGACAACACTCGTGGCACAGGTGGACAGCAGTATCGGCGGAAAAACCGCTATCGATCTGCCTTACGGTAAAAATCTACTGGGGACGTTTTACCAACCCGGCGCAGTATTTGCGGATTTGAGTTTTCTGGATACACTGCCGGAAAAAGAATTCAACAACGGACTGGCGGAAATTATCAAATACGGTATTATCGAAGATGAAAAAATGTTTCATGCTCTGGAAGATAATATGGCGGCGGTAAAACAAAAAGACCCGGCGCTTTTGTTAAAGCTTGTGGAAAATTGTTGCCGCATCAAAAAATCAATTGTCGAGATAGACGAAAAGGAGCAAGGTCTGCGGCGCATTCTTAATTTCGGCCATACACTGGGGCATGCGTTGGAAGCCCTTTCCAAATATAAAGTAACGCATGGCGAAGGAGTGGCTCTGGGGATGATCGCGGCGGCGCGCCTTTCCGAAAAAATGGGCTATCTGGAAAACGGGGAAACCAAGCGTATCGAAGGGCTTATAAACGGCGCGGGTCTGCCAGGGAATATACCTAAGTCCTTTTCTCCGGAAAGTATAATTTCTCAGTTGCGTATGGACAAGAAAAAAAAGGGCGACATCGTTCATTTTGTTTTGTTAAAAAAAATAGGAATGCCGTTTGTCAACGGAGGCTTAGAGGCCAGTTTGATTAGCGAAGTAATTGAGGAGATGAAAAAATGAAGCCGGGGCGCTTGGAAAATTTACGAAAAAACATAAAAGAAAAAGACCGGGAGATTATCCGTTTGTTGAATGAACGGGCGCAAATATCCGTCCAGATAGGTAAGGTTAAAGGTGAAGGCGGAATCGAAGTATATGATCCTGCGCAGGAAGCAAAAGTTCACGGTTATCTGCAGGAGCTTAATTCCGGCCCTCTGCCGCGGGATGCGGTAACGGCGATTTTCAGGGAAATTATTTCCGCCTCGCGCAGTTTGCAAAAACCGATGAACATTGCTTTTTTGGGACCGGAAGCTTCCTTTTCCCATCTGGCAGCAAGACTGCATTTTGGTGAGTCCAGCCGCTATTCTCCTCAGACAGGAATCGCCCGGGTTTTCGATGAAGTGGAAAAAGGTTCCGTGGATTGGGGTGTTGTTCCCGTAGAAAATTCCCTGGAAGGATCGGTAAACATTACTCTCGACCGGTTGATTATGACCGCACTGAATATCAGGGCGGAGATTTTTCTGCGAATCAGCCAGTGCCTTATTTCTTCGGCTAAAAGCATGACGGATATTAAGAAAATTTATTCGCATCCGCACGCCTTAGCCCAGTGCCAGGTATGGCTCAGAACCAATCTGCCCAATTGTGCGTTGGGCGAAGTGGAAAGCACGGCAGCGGCGGCGCAAATGGTGCGGGGGAAAAAGAACGAAGCGGCGATAGGCAGCGCCCTTGCCGCTCAGATCTACGGCTTGAATTTGCTGGCTGAGGGCATCGAAGATAACTCGTCCAATATGACGCGCTTTTTGGTTATAGGCAGAGGAGAAAGCAACGTTACCGGCGATGATAAAACTTCTTCTATTTTCTCAACACCCCATTCGCCCGGTTCGCTTCACCGCGCGCTATCTTCCTTCGCCCGCCGCCGGATTAATTTGACCAAAATAGAATCGCATCCGGTAAAAGAAAGATTATGGGAATACCTTTTCTTTGTAGATATGCTCGGCCATATAAAAGACAAGCAGGTAAAGAGCTGTTTACAGGAGCTGAAAGAAAAAACGACTTTTTTAAAGATATTGGGTTCATACCCGAAAGCGGAAGGCAGAATATGATTTGTATCCCCGTTACGGCCGGTACGAACAAAGAAGCGCTCAAAGACATCGAAAAGAGTTGTCTCGTTGCCGATTTCATCGAGTTGAGAATGGACTTAATTGAAGGCGGAGTTTTACCGGAATTGATTTCCGCCGCCCGCAGCGGTTCGGCTTCGGTTAAAATTATCGTTACCTGCAGAAAAAGGGAGGAGGCCGCCCCTGCCAGAAAAGCAGTGGTTATCAAAAATACAAAAAACCAAAAGATAGCTTTGCTTAAAGAAGCAATCAAACTGGGCGCGGATTTTATCGATATCGAGCTCGCGGAAGGAAATGCAGCGATTCGTGAGCTCAAAACTTTTTGCACGAAACAGGGAGGTTTTACCAAAATCATTATTTCCTACCATGATGTTAAGAAGACTCCCTCGCTTACAAAGCTGAAAGAAGTATTCAATAAATGTGCAAAGGCTAAACCGGCAATTGTAAAAATCGTCACCTTAGCCAAAGCACCTGAAGATAATTTGAGGGTTCTCAGTTTGATCCCTTATGCGCGAAAACATTCTCAGGAAATCATTTCCCTTTGTATGGGAGCTCCCGGCCGCATCAGCCGCGCCGTAGCACCTATCATGGGCAATTATTTAAGCTTTGCCGCGCTGGATAAGAAGAGCCAATCCGCGCCGGGGCAGTTCACAGTTGGGGACATGAAACAAATATTAAAATTGCTAAAAGGCAAAAATACTTCGCCGCCGTTAACGATTTCCCCCACGGACACACCCCAGAATTATATTCTATTGGGCAATCCGGTGCAGCAAAGTCTTTCTCCCTTGATGCACAACGCGGCTTTGAAGGAAATGAAGATGGCGGAAAACTACACCGCGTTTTGCGTCCGAAATTTGGACGGCGCGCTGCGAGGCATGAGGGACATGAATATCCGTGGCGCCAGCGTAACCATACCCTTTAAGATCGAAGTTATGGAATATCTGGATGATGTTGATGAACACTCGCTGAAAATAGGAGCCGTAAATACGATCATCAACGAAAACGGCCGCCTGAAAGGCTGCAATACCGATTGGCTGGGGTTGATTCTTACGCTTAAAGAAGCAATGACAATAAAAGATAAAACTTTCGTAATCATCGGCGCAGGCGGAACGGCGCGGGCGGTGGCTTATGGAATCCTAAAGGAAGGCGGATTCCCGATTATCACAAACAGAACTCTGGAAAAAGGAAAGATTCTATCGGGGAAATTCGACTGCCCGTTTCATCCGCTTTCTGAAATAGGCAAGATCAACGCCGACTGCCTCATTAACACGACGCCTGTGGGCATGTATCCCCACAAGGATAAATCGCCAGTTGAATCTTCCGTGCTGACCGGATATAAATATGTTATGGATGTAATATACAATCCGCTGAAGACAAAATTACTGACGGATGCCGAAAAACAGGGCTGCCATATTTTTTCCGGGTTGGATATGCTTGTACATCAAGGAGCGGAGCAGCTTCAGCTGTGGACAGGAAAAGAACCACCCCTGGTGCTGATGAAAAAAGTGGTATGGGAAAGGCTGACCGAAATTGAATAATGATGACCCGCCTTTTAAGGAATTATCCGCGATTGTCCGTGTTCCCGGTTCGAAGAGTCTGACCCAGAGGGCACTGGTGGCCGCCGCTCTGGCGAGGGATAATTCTTTTATCGGTAATGCCCTGGTATCCGAAGACACGCTGCATTTGATAGACGGTTTACGGGCTTTAGGCGCAAACATTTTATCTGCTTTCGGCGGTTTTTTCGTTTCCGGCACAGCGGGCGAAATTGCCAATAGCGGCAAAGAAATCTTTTTAGGAAACAACGGCACAGCGCTTCGTTTTCTCACGGCACTGGCCTGCCTGGGCAAGGGCAAATATGTTTTAACCGGCGAGAAGCGGCTCTGCGAAAGGCCGGTGGGAGCATTGGTGGAAGCACTGCAAAACTTGGGCGTTGATATTTCCTGCCGCAATAACTGCCCGCCTGTTGAGATCAACGCCAACGGCCTTCCAGGAGGAAAAATAATATTGCAAGATATAGAAAGCTCTCAGTATGTTTCAGCTCTGCTTCTTTGCGCGCCTTATGCGAAAAAAGGCATAGATTTGACCTTGCAGGGAGATGTTGTTTCCACGCCTTATATTGATTTGACAATTTCCGTGATGAATGATTTTGGTGCTAAAATCAACCAAACGTCAAAACATGAATACCATGTTGATACCGGTAAAATTTATCGGGGCTGTGAATATTATGTGGAAGGAGACGCTTCCAGCGCTTCCTATTTTTTCCTAGCAGCGGCACTTTTAAAAAAGCCAATTAGAGTCAGTGGAATCAGTCGGAAAAGTAAACAGGGAGATATAAGATTGCTCAATATTCTGGAAGAATTGGGCTGTAAAGTAAGATCAAGTGAGGATTGGATAGAAGTCGCCGGCGCTGATCTGGCTTGCGGTAATTTCACTTTCGACTTGAACGATATGCCGGATATGGTGCCTACTTTGGCTCTGCTCTCGGCTTTTCGCCAAGGACAAACGGTTATCAACAATGTACCTCATTTAAGGATAAAAGAAAGTAACCGGCTGGCGGCATTGGTTACGGAACTAAACCGCATCGGTATTGAAGCCCGGGAAGCACCGGATGGCCTTATAATTCAAGGTGGAGTCCCGGTGCCGGCTAAAATTGAAACTTACAATGACCACCGCATGGCCATGAGCTTTGCCGTTGCCGGTCTAGTTGTTAGCGGTATAGAAATCCGTGACAAAAAATGTGTAAATAAATCATTCCCCCAATTTTGGCAGGAATTAAAGAAGATATGAAGGTTATTCTTATCGGCTATCGCGCGACAGGCAAATCAACGGTAGGGACTCTGCTTTCCGCTAAACTGAAAATTCCTTTCAGGGATACCGATGCGCTGGTGGAAAAAAATATGGAAATGCCTGTCAAAGAAATTGTGGCGCTCCACGGCTGGGATTTTTTCCGCAATAAAGAAAAAGAGGCCATCCTGACGCTGACGCAGGAAGGAGCTTGCGTAATCGCCACGGGCGGCGGTGTAGTTCTGGACAAAGAAAACGTCGATTTGCTCTCGCAGGCAGGTGTAATTATATGGCTTAACGCACCCTTGCATGATATTATCAGTCGGCTTAACAATAACACACCGGGCGCGTCGGTGAGGCCGCAGTTTACAGATTGGGATATAGTTCAGGAAACGATATATTTGATGAAGCAGAGGTTCCCTTTATATGAAAATGCCGCTAATCATACTGTGGAAACGGCAAATAAAAGTCCCCTACAGGTCACGGAAGAAATCTATCAATATTTGGTGGAATCCGGTAATTTAATTAAAATTATTAAAAATAAAAAATAAATCTTTTGCCTTCATCAATGTAATTCATAGAAGATACAACAGGAGTAATTATGGCGGGGAATACAATAGGCGACGTTTTTCGCGTTACAACATGGGGAGAGTCGCACGGGAAAATATTAGGAGCGGTTGTGGACGGCTGTCCTGCCGGTCTCGCACTTACCGAAGCCGACATTCAGCAAGCTCTGGACAGAAGAAGACCGTCGATATCAGTTTCATCAACGGCAAGGAGGGAAAGCGACAAAGTCGAAATTCTCTCCGGTGTTTTTGAAGGTAAAACCACAGGTACGCCTATATCGCTAATGATACAAAATTCTGATGCTAAAGTTTCCTCTTACGATAAATTAAAAGATATATTCCGCCCCGGACAAGGAGATTTTTCTTATCTGCAAAAATACGGCATCCGGGATTGGCGAGGCGGAGGACGAGCCTCCGGCCGGGAAACCGCTGCGCGCGTTGCCGCGGGCGCAATCGCCGAAAAAGTTATTGCTGGGGCGGGCATGGAAGTACTAGCTTATACACAGGCAATAGGAGCAATCGAAATTGACCGCACTGCAATGTCGTCCGGTAAAGATTTGCGCCGTAGAATACGCAATAATGACCTTTTTTGCCCCGATTCGCTGGCCGCGGAAGCTATGGAGAAAAAAATAGCGGTAGCGCGCAAAGAAGGTGATTCGCTGGGCGGGGTTGTAGAAATTATTGCCTGGGGCTGTTCTGCCGGTTTGGGCGAACCCGTGTTTGACAAAATGGATGCGGATTTAGCTAAAGCTTTAATGAGTATCGGCTCGGTGAAAGCGGTGGAAATTGGCGACGGCATTGCTCTGGCCTCTCTTTGCGGATCTCAGGCTAATGATCAAATGGATAAGAAAGGATTTAAAACAAATCACGCCGGAGGCATACTGGCAGGCATAACCACCGGTGCGGAAATCATCTTGCGCGCTTACTGTAAACCGGTTCCATCTATCGCGAAACCCCAGCAAACTATAGACTCCAGGGGAAAAAAGCAGATAATTAAAATCCAGGGAAGGCACGATGCTTGCGTATTGCCGCGGATAGTACCTGTTTGCGAAGCGATGGTATGCATTGTTTTGGCAGACCACTTACTTAGGCAAAAGGCGATCAGCAAATGAACAATACTACTGTGGGTATTATAGGCGGCACGCGAGGCATGGGGCACTGGTTTGCCGGGTTGCTGAGCAAAGAAGGCTGCGCAGTCCAGGTGAGCGGAAGAAAAACTGCGCTCGATGCGAGGAAAATCGCCAAAACATGCGATGTTGTTGTGGTTGCGGTGCCGATTTCAGTTACCACTGAAATTATTAAACTTGTCGGACCGCTTCTGGCTAAAGATAAACTATTCATGGATTTAACTTCGCTGAAAAAAGAACCTGTGGCATTGATGCTCGCCAGCTCGAAGGCGGAAGTAATCGGCTGCCACCCGCTTTTCGGACCTACGCTCGAAGAAATTTCCGGACAAAATGTTATTCTATGTCCGGCCCGTGGGAGTATGTGGCTCTCTTGGCTAAAAAGAGTTTTTAAAAAAAATAAATTGGTTGTTTTAGAAGCCACCCCCGAAAAGCACGATCAAATGATGGCGATTATTCAAGCGCTCAATCATCTCAATACGATATCTTTAGGAATGACTCTGGCCGCGACAGGAATTCCCCTGGCTGAAATTAAGAAATTTTCCACGCCTGTTTTTCAAGCAAAGCTAGACATTATAAAAAAGGTGTTCACGGAAAGTCCTGAACTGTACGCTGATATAATCACCAGAAATCCCGGCACAGGCAAAATGCTGAATATTTACGAAAAAGCGCTCGCGGATATTAGCCGAATCATTAAATCCGGCGATGAAAGAGAATTTAAAGAAGTTCTGGATATAACGGCAAGAAAACTATTTTAGTCAAAGATGCAGTTATATAATCATTAGATTGCTCCTAATTCCTCCAGCCTCTTTTATTCTCCGGAGGAATTTACCGGTTATGATTCGGCTTAAGCCAAATTGCGTTTACTTTTCATTAATTACAATCGCGGCAAAGGTTTTGTTGTGCTATTTTTTTTCTTTTGATTTTAAGCAAACTTGATGTATTTTTAAATTAATATAAAAAGGCGAACCTATACTATTCATTAAAAGGGCAATGGCTGATTTATGGAAACAATGATTAATAAAGTCGCTCAAATGATTGCATCTTCAAAAAGAGTTGTTGCTTTTACGGGTGCGGGTATCAGTACGGAATCGGGCATACCGGATTTTCGCGGTACGGGAGGCCTCTGGACTAAAGTCGATCCCAACGATTTCACTATAGATAAATTTTTAAGCTCCGGCGAAACGCGCAAAAAAATGTGGCAGCGTCTCCGAGAAGGCGGTTTGATGGCTGATGCCGAACCCAATCTTGCTCATTTAGCAATAATGGAGTTGGAAAAAATGGGTAAATTAAGCTCGGTTATCACACAAAATGTCGATAATTTACACCAAAAAACGGGCAACGCTCAGAAAATAGTTCACGAATTACACGGCAACATACAGTGGCTTGTTTGTCTTAATTGCCGTGAGCGATATCCCCTCGAAATTGTGAAACGGAATGCTCCCTCGCCCGACCATGTTCCGACCTGTGACTATTGCCGGGGTATTCTAAAACCCGATGTAGTTTTCTTCGGCGAAGCGCTGCCCCAGGAAACATTGATGCAAGCAACACAGGAAGCGCGGGCATGCGACTTGCTCATTGTTATTGGTTCTTCATTAGTTGTTTATCCCGCCGCTTATATGCCGCTTTACGCCAAACAATCCGGCGCCAGCATCGTTATTATAAATATCGGAGATACAGAACAAAATGATATCGCTGATGTATTTATAAACGCGCCGGCAGGAGAAACGATGACCAAGATAATGACCAAATTAAAAGAAATTATGAAGCATAAGCTTTCCTAAAATATTTCTGCTTATTTGAGAGAATTTGATGTGTTTGATAGTTTTCGCTTACAATGCTCATCCTTCATACCCTCTGATTCTGGCAGCTAATCGCGATGAATTTTACGAACGGCCGTCGTCTCCCGCTGATTTTTGGGAAGATGCACCGCAGATTCTGGCCGGAAAGGATTTAAAAGAAGGGGGCACGTGGCTGGGCATTACCAGGGAAGGAAAATTTGCAGCAGTCACCAATTACCGCGACCCGGCCGCGTTTAAGATTAATGCTGAATCTCGCGGCAAACTCGTGCGTGATTTTCTTTGCGGCGATCAAAGCGCGGATAAATACCTGGAAAATATTTGCCTGCAGTCCGATAAATATAATGGTTATAATTTAATTTTACGGGATAATGACGGGCTCTATGTTTTCTCCAACCGCGGGAAAAAACAAAAACTCGGCGCCGGAATTTACGGACTTAGCAATCATCTTCTGGATACTTCCTGGCCTAAAGTTCGTAAAGCTAAGAAGGAGTTAAAAAGAACCTTGCATGAAAGAGGCACCGCCTTGGAAGATGCTTTATTTGCCATCCTCTCCGGCCGGCATGTTGCGCCCGACGATAAACTTCCCGCCACCGGGGTCGGCAGGGAATGGGAAAGACTTTTGTCGCCTATCTTTATAAAAAGCCCCAATTACGGCACCCGGTCCTCGACAATTTTACTTTGGGGAAAGAATAAGCTCGTTAGGTTTGTGGAAAAAGTTTTTGATGAAAAATCCGAACTGTGGCTCACCAGCCGATTTTCTTTTATCATAGAGAAGGAAAAATAAAATGGAACAGGAATCGGACAGAGTTTATCCCCAGACGCCGCGAGTAGGCGTGGGAGCGATAACCGTTAAAGACAGAAAAGTTTTATTAGTGAAACGCGGGATAGAACCAAGCAAAGGACTTTGGGCAATTCCGGGCGGAATGCTTAAACTCGGTGAGACCCTGCAAGAATGCGCCTCCCGCGAAATTTTGGAAGAAACCGGTATAAAGATCAAAGTCGGCGATTGTATATATGTATTTGATTTCCTCGAGCGCGACAATAAAAGAAAATTTAAATTTCATTTCGTAGTTGTTGATTTTGCGGCTGAATATATTTCCGGTGAGCCCAAAGGCGCGGATGACGCTCTGGAGGCCCGCTGGCTTTCTCCCGAAGAATTAAATAAATTGCCGGTGGCAAAAAATACGCTTAAGGCTTTACGTTCGATAGGTTTTTTACCTTAGCATAGATGTATTGCCTGACGAAAGGAGGATTAAATGAAAGTTATTTACCATGAAGATTATAATGAAGTTTATACATCTGATCCTGCTTCCGCTGCTGGAAGAATTCAAGCCATTGAAATAGCGCTGCGCGGCAAAGTAACTTTTGTCACACCGGTTACGGCAACAAAAGAAGATATTCTCCAAGTACACACTCCTGATCACATAAGGTCGGTCGAACGTGAGGGTGTATACGAAATTGCCGCGCTCGCCGCGGGCGGCGCAATCCTTGCGGCGCAAATCGGTTTAACCGAACCCTGTTTTGCCGTAATTCGCCCGCCCGGTCACCACGCTTCTGCCGGAAGCGCTTGGGGATTTTGTTACTTTAACAATATGGCTATCGCGCTCACAAAATTGAAACGCGAAGGAAAAATCAAGAAGGCTTTTCTTCTGGATTTTGATCTGCATCATGGCGATGGCAATGTTAATATCCTGGGCGGCAAAGAATATGTAACGATCCTTAATCCTACGGGGCAGAACCGCCATGATTATTTAAAAAGCGTGGAAGCAAGTCTCTCCCAAACTGATGCCGACATAATCGCCGTATCTGCCGGGTTTGATAACCACGAAGCTGATTGGGGCGGCCTTTTGAAAACAGAAGACTACAAATATATGGGCAATTTGGTGCTGGATTGCGCCCGCCGCAACAACGGCGGCTGTTTCGGCATTTTGGAAGGCGGTTACAACCATGCTGTCCTGGGCAAAAATGTCCTGGCGTTTATTGAAGGATTAGAAGAAAAATAGATGGTGAGAGGCTTCCATAAGAAATAACAATATAGTTAAAACAATCCTGTGGCCATGCCAATTCCGACGACGATCAGCATCACTCCCACAATGATTTGTACCGCCTGCAGAGTTACCTTCTTCATCAGGCGGGCGCCGACGAAAGAACCCGCAAAAGCCGCGATGATGGCCGCCAAAATAATACCGCTCATCGATTTAACCTGGGAAATTTTCATTGTGTAAAAGCTCAATCCATAGATAAGCAATCTGGATACATCCACAATAACTGCCGATACCGTGCCAGTGCCGATAAAAGCTTCCTTTTCCAATCCAGCTTTAATCAAGAAAGCGGATCTCAGTGCTCCCTGAATACCGGATAGCCCGCCAAAAAATCCCGAAAGCAACCCGCCGACAGGCAAGTATTTCCGGTCAAAAGCCACATTGCCGAGACATGGCAAAAGATCCAGGCAGGCAAAAACGATTATAAGCACTCCGACAATTAGCTTAATCAGATAGATTTCATGTTTCTGCCCGCCAATGCGGTAAAATGTTAAAGGCGGCAGTCCGGCGAATAAGTTCAACAATGTTGCTCCGATCATCGCCGCTATTGCCGCGGGCAGAGCGAATTTAAGCACTACCCGCCAATCCGCATTTCGTCCTACTAAAATCGTTTTAAAAATATTGTTGGCGAGATGAACCACGGCAGTAGCAGCTATGGCTAAAGGCAATGGGAAAAACAGCGCATAGGCGGGCATAAGCAGCGTTCCCAAACCGAACCCGGAAAACAGAGTCAAAGCCGATACCAGCAAAGCCACCAAACATATAACTATGTAATCCATTGCATCACCCTATTTTCGACTACAAGAAGGTCTGGATTTCCCCGGCATTCGCCGGGCAAGCTGCCCGAATGACGAAGTTGATATATATTGTTGCCGGAGTAATAACGACAATCCTTAGTTACTTCCCAATTGCTCTTTGAGTTTGCCGCGATTTTTAATGCCTTGTTCAACCCTGTGGAGAGCAGAAGATATATCATCATCGGGCTTGCCCAGACGCTTATCGGCTTGTTTGTAAAGCGCCAACGCGGCATCAAGATCGCCGCGGCTTTCGGCACAGGCACCCAGATTATAAAGCAAGGCATAAGAATTAGGGGCGATGTTGTGCGCTTCTCCCCATAGTTCGCAGGCATTATCCATTCGACCTTTATCCGCGTATTCTAAACCGCGTTTAAGTTTTTCTCTAGCTTCCGCTGATTCGATGCCTTCTTTGGAATCCATTAAACTGATTTCCTTTATTACATAGTATGGGGCAATATCGCGCCGGAAATCTTTCTTGACTGCTTCCTTGGCCATTTCTAAAAGTTCATTTCCGCTTTGTGCCGGCCGCGTATCATCGCAGCCGAAAGAATTTACCGAAGCGGAAAGATCACGGGAATAAAGAATTCTTCCAGTAGTAACATCGACTAACTTGGGAGAAGCTGTAAAGTTAGCGACTCTTTTTACACATTTAGCGTTGTTCAGCTGCCACGAAATACAGGGGCCACGATATAAATTACCATTCTTATCTCTTTCTTGTTCATATTGCACACAAGTTGAACGATTTTCATAATAGGGGCTATCATCGTAGCTATTTCGGGTGATAACACCGGTATAGATGCCTTGGGCACCGATAAGTTTACCGATCTTTGCCACTGTTTTCTGATCCACCATGCCGCTTGGAGAAAGCTGCATTTCGCTGATGGTCTTATCAATTAATGCACGGTCAATGAGAGTAAAATAGGGTTTATTGCCAATGCCGATGCCCGCTAAAACTCCTTCAATTTCGGCAGTGAATTCTTTACCTTCCTTGCCGCTGAAAGGCAGTACAGCTATGGTTTTTGTCAGCGACGCCTCGTGATATGGCGCAGGCTGAAGCATATTGACTTTGATTTTTGTCGCACAACCGGAAAGCATTAATAAAATAATAAAAAAATCAATAAAAATCTTAAAACTATTAACCAATCCGCGCACAGTACGCATTTTCCCCTCCCTTTATTATTCGTCGAGTTGAATGAACGATTTGGTTCTTTGTCTACTCTTAGAAGATTACGTTATATTAGTATAAAATTATAAGAAATTCAATTTACTTACCAATACAGAAGCTGGAGAATATCTTATCCAATACTTCGTCATTAATTTTTTTACCGGTGATTTCGTCCAGATGATCTAGCGCTTCACGCAGCTCGAAAGCGGCAAATTCCGGCGACATGCCTCCGCTAATGCTGTTTTTTGCCGCCTGAATTTTTTTTTGGACATTTTCCAACGCCAGCTTATGGCGTAAATTGCTAATCATCACTTCACCGGTATTTTTCTCCATACCGTCACTCACAACATCAACAATAGTATCTTTCAATTCTTCCAATCCCATGCCGAATTTTGCCGATATTTTAAGAATTTTTTTTCCTCGCGGAATTAAACGCTCGATTTTTTTTATTTCCCAGGAAGGCGGCAAATCAATTTTATTGATGGCAATAAGAGTATTGCCTTCTTTATTCTTATCAATAATTTTTTTATCTTCATTGGTTAAGGGTTTACTTACGTCCAGAATAATAATCACTACATCGGCCTTGGCCAGATTTTCCCAGACCAGGGCTATTCCTTCTTTTTCGATGGCGTTTTGCGGTTTTCTAATTCCGGCAGTATCCACCAGATTTAAAGGAAAGCCGCGAATGTTGATGGTATCTGTAATCAAATCACGTGTTGTACCAGGTATATCGGTAACAATAGCCTTTTTTTTGCCAGTCAGCGCGTTGAGTAAGCTGGATTTGCCCACATTGGGTTTGCCCGTAATGACGACATTGATGCCTTCCGTGAACATTTTTGCCGTTTGACACGATGACAAAAGTAACCGTACACGCTCGTCTGCAGAATCTATTTGCGGCGGAAATTCGGGAGTCTCGCCTACGGATACATCCTCAGAAAAATCAATCGCGATTTCCAGTAAGGCCAGCGCATCGATCAAAAGATTTCTCAGGTTTTCCACTTCCAGACTTAGATCTCCTTTTAACTGGGCAAGACCGATGGCGTAAGCTCTTGGAGATTTGGCGGAAACTATAGCGGCAAGTGCTTCCGCTTGCGATAAATCGAAGCGGTTGTTGAGAAAAGCGCGCTGCGAAAATTCACCAGGCTTCGCCAGACGGCAGCCCAATTCCACCAATTGTGTCAAAATGGTTTGCATGATGAGCGGACTGCCATGGGAGTTGATTTCAATAACGTCTTCTCCTGTAAAAGAGTGCGGTTGACGCATGCAAGACAGTAAAACTTCGTCGAGGATTGTTTTGCCATCGGCTGAAACTATATCGCCATGATATAGAAAATGACTCTCCCATGGACAATTTTTTGCGGTGGGTTTGAAGATACGGCGCGCTATTTCATGAGCTTTGGGTCCGCTGACCCTAATTATTCCGACTCCTGCCGTGCCCAAAGGAGTGGCTATCGCTGCTATGGTGTCTTGGCAAAGCACAGTAGAGAAATGCCCCTTTACACGATGATCGGCAAATCGACCAGAAATCTACTCTTGTTTCTTTTCTCCGGTATGATCGGCATTGCCTCTTCTCGCGGGAAGAATTACTATTTTTCTGTATTCACCTTCGCCGCGGCTTTTCGTTGTTAAAGATTCATCCTCCTGCAAGGCCAGATGGATAATACGCCGGTCATGCGCGTTCATGTTGCTGATCGATACCGGTTTGTGAGTCTTCTTTACTTTTTGCCTTATTCTTTCCGCCAAGCCCAGCAGGGATTCTTCTCTTCTTTTCCGGTATTCTTCCGAATCCACCATTATTATCTTGCGTTCATTATCGGATTTATTCAGTGCTTTATTTAATAGATACTGAAGGGCATCAAGGTTTTGACCGCGTCTACCGATAAGCAAGCCGCTGTCATTGCCCTCAATATTGAGACCTATGGTGTCCGTTTCCTCCCTGATGGTTACCCGGCATTGCAACGACATCCTTTGCATAATACCGTCCAATAGCTCCTTGGCCTGAGACGCCAGTGCAGAATTTGATTGGACCGCTGCGGGCGCAGATGGCTTTTCCGTCTTAGCCTTTGGTTCTATTTTAATTCTTGCTTCGCTTTTATTCCCGATATTATCGCTTAAAGCGAAATCCACATCCACAGAAAGTAGAGAAGCTTTGATTTTTGCTTTTTTGGAAAGTATGCCCAAAAAGCCGCCTGCGTCTTCGGAAATAATTTCGATATTTAACTTTTCCCGCGACACGCCGAATTCACGGCAAGCTTGCTCAATGGCTTCATCAATTGATTTTCCCTCTATCTCCAATGTTTTCACGTTCATCTCGAAACCTCTTGTCAATATATCAATTAGCCAGCTTTTTATTTATATAAATTTGCTGTCCGATGCTTAAAATATTATTAAACAACCAGTAAATGACCAGCCCGGAAGGAAAGTTTAAAAAGAAAAAAGTCAGAATTAAGGGCATGAACAGCATAATCTTTGCCTGCATAGGATCGCCCATAGCGGGTGTCATCTTTTGTTGAATAAATTGCGTCATACCCATGATAATCGGCGTAATGTAATAAGGGTCCTTTGCCGACAAATCCTGAATCCACCAGAAAAACGGTGAGTGGCGCAATTCAATTGAATAAAGCAGAGCTTTGTAGAGGCCGAAAAATACGGGAATTTGAATCAACATCGGCAAGCATCCGCTAAGAGGGTTGATTTTATGAGCGCGGTAAAGCGCCATGGTTTCCTGGCCGATCTTGGCCTGATCATTCTTGTATTTTTCTTTTAACGCAGCTATCTTCGGCTGAATTTTTTGCATTTCCCTCATGGATTTGTAACTTAAGTTACCCAACGGCCAGAAGATTATTTTAACCAATGTGGTTAAAATGATAATGGCAATTCCGTAGTTATGGACAAACGCGTAAAGAAAATTAAGGATTAAAAGGAACGGTATGGCCAGCCATTTTAACCAACTACCGAAATCAATGGAATCTTCCAAGCCCACATTTTGCGCTTTGAGTAAACCATAATCCTTGGGACCAAGATAGAGGGAATAACCAACAATACCGCTCTGTCTGCCGGGAATTACTTCTTTTTGTTCCTTAATGCCCACTGTAACCATGTCATTGGTGTCACGGTTCACGCTCACGCTGGTCAAAGATGGATTTTCCGGAATAAAAGAGGCGATAAAATATTTACTTTCAAAACCAGCCCACAATACATTGGGACCCAACATTGTTTCTTTATTCAGTTTTTTGACTGCCTGCCGTTCAATGCTCTTGGCAACAGAAACAACCGGGCCTTCATGACCATAACTGTCGTCCTCATGTTGGGGATCAACGTACTGTTGCCAGCTGAGCCTCGGTATCTGGATCAGCGGCGCATCTGTAAGGTTATATATTTTAACTTCAAGTCCGATTGTGTAATTATCAGGATTAAAAGTGAAAATCTTTTCTACTTTGATTTTGCCGTCATAAGTGCCGGAAAAAACCAGACTTTGCTTTTCTTTGGTATTAATCAAATCCAGTTTGGTTGCATTGGTTCCAAAAACAGAATCAGTGACAATATCGGCACTTGATTCCGGAAAAGTAACTGTCAGGGGATACGGCATTCCTTCCTTTACATGGACAAGCTCCACAAGTTCTTTATTTTTCGGCTTGGATTTTTCTTTGGCACCTGTAAAAAAATTCTTCAGAAGAGGATAAATATCATCCACGCATTCACTACATTCTTGTTGATATCCTTTGAGCTTAAACGATTTTAAGGCAGCTCCTTTTGTGGAAAAAATCGCGGTGTAACGGGAAGTTTCCACCTTAACGTCTTTGGCCGCAACTTCCCTTTTGACTATGGTCTTTTTAGCAGTCGTTATTGTTTGAGGGGAAACCGGTTTTGTTATCGTCTCTTTTTGAACCTGCTGTGCTTCTTTGACAGGAGTAGCCGCCCTCTCCGGTGCCGGTGGTTTGGCAATAAACATCTGATATATTAAAAGTACGGCCAGTGACAGGACTACGGCAAGTATTGTCCTTTTATCCATTGAAAACCTCCCTATCATTTTTTACTTGACTGGATCGTAACCACCGGGATGTAGAGGATGGCAACGAAGAATCCTTTTTACGCCCGCCAATAAACCTTTCGCCGGCCCATGCAGCTTAATTGCCGAAATGGCATACTCGGAGCACGAAGGATAAAAACGGCAACACGGAGCAAAAAAGAAAGGTGAAACACAAATTTGGTATGAACGAATTATGGAAATAAAAAATTTTACTAAAATTTTTCTGAACATAGATTATGTTTTAGCTTTCCGTATGAAGAGTTTCATTAATTCTCTGCATGCTTCCTGATAAGTGAGGGGGGGTATATTTTTTTTAGCCATTACAACAACGTCATGCTCGGCCGGAAACAAGGCCTTGTTCAGGCGAAAAAATTCTCGAATTAGGCGTTTGATTCTGTTTCTTCTTACGGCATTGCCCGCTTTTTTGGATACGGTTATCCCCAACCTTTTAATACCCCGGGCATTACTGCATGTTATAGTTGTAAAGTTTTGCGAACTTGTCCAAACCCCCTGTTGGTAAATGGCTCTATACCTGCTTTTATTGGTTATCCTTTCTAATTTCCGGTAAGATTGTTTTTTCATGCATACCGACCGACCATCCCTTGAGGCTAAAAGCACGAATTTATACGGCTAAACGTTTTCTTCCTTTGGCTCTTCTGCGGCTCAAGACCTGCCGGCCGGATTTCGAAGCCATTCGGACAAGAAAACCGTGGGTTCTTTTTCTTTTTGTATTTGTTTTATTGGTCAAAGTCTTTTTCATAAGTAAAACCCCTAAAAGTTATAAGGTCATGCGTAAATCACAGACACATTTATTTGTCAAGGCAAAATTGGCAATTGCCGCAACTCTCTCATGGCAGTCGTCCTTCTTGCTTTAGTTTGGCCATGATTTGGTTAATTGCTGGCATGGCTTCCACTGCCGCCCTTTCGCCTTCCATGATGGCTTCATGTCGTTTGGTGAAATCGCTGGAGCCAATGTGCCCTACTTTCGGCTTGATTACCACATCGGCGTTTTTAAATTGAATAGCCGCCATTTTGTTGTACATTATATCAATCGCCCGCATGATCGTTTCGACCGTGCCGGTTGGTGCGGCGGTCTCAAAACTCGATGATATATCCACCGCGATCACCACGTCCGCACCGTACCTGCGGGCTACGTCCACAGCTTAAGGATTCACCACTTCCCCATCCACATAATACTTATCGCCTATATTAACGGGCTTGAAAATTCCAGGAATTGAACAGCTTGCCCGCACTGCCTTCCCTGCATTTCCCCGTCCGAATACCATCTCTTCGCCGGTTTGAATATTTGTGGTTACGGCATAGAAGGGAATTTTAAATTTATCTATTGGTGTATATTTTAATTTATTGTTGACGAAGTTTTCGAGTTTCTCTCCTTTGATAAAACCATTATCGGGCATGATATAATCAGCAACATCATCTTTTTGAATGCCAAAAGCAATAGTCTGCAATTCGTAGGGATTGAAACCATAAGCATAGAGGCTGCCGACAAAGGACCCGACGCTGGTGCCCACAATCATATGAATAGGAATTTTATGCGATTCCAGAACTTTTAAAACTCCAATATGAGCAAAACCCTTAGATGCACCGGCACCTAAAACAACAGCAATCTGAGCCGTTTTTGACGGTATAATTTCTTTTGATGTTGAAGCGCAGGAAACAAGCAAAGATAGTAGAAGACAATAACAGATTAAATTAATAATATTTTTTATTGAATATAAATATTTATATTCAATAAATTTTATTCCTTCCTTTCTCTCTTATTTCCGGAACGAGATCTTCTTTTTTTTGGTTTTTGCTGCAAGCTTGAAGCTTGATCGGTTCCAGCGGCCGGTTGAACCGGCGGCGCGTGCAATGATTGCTGATAATAATCATCCAGCAACATGGTAATTAATGCCAACTGGTCTTCCGCCTTGGATAAAGTTCGCGCCAAAGGCGCGAATCGCTGCATTCTCTCAATTTGAAGATTATCTCGGGCACGGAGACGCGCCTCCAAAAGCGCCGTTATCCGTTCGGCAACAATCCTCTCCATCTCTTCATCGCCGGGAAGCGGGCGTTCCTCCATGTTAATATTGTAATAACGGGCAATGCTTTGCAGTTTGAATTTTTCCATTTCCGCAACCAGCGAAATAGCGACACCGCTTGATCCCATGCGACCCGTGCGCCCGGCACGATGGATGTAAGCTTCCGGGTCCTCTGGCGGCTCGTACTGAATTACATGAGAAAGGTCGGGAATATCAATGCCTCGGGCCGCCACGTCCGTTGCTACTAAAAAGCGCAAGGCGCCGCGCCGCACCCGAGCCATAACCTTCTCCCTCATGCTTTGAGCCAGATCGGAGCTCAGTTCATCGGCATCATAGCCAAAACGCTTCAGCACAACAGAAAGATAATGCACCGTGTCTTTTGTATTGCAAAAGATGATGGCGGAGGCGGGATTTTCTGTTTCAATTATGCGCACCAGCGATCTTTCTTTGCGCATACCCGGAACAACATAATAAACATGTTCTATTTCGGCAATATGCACTTGATTGCCGCTTAAGCTCAATAATTGAGGCTGTCGCAGAAATTGATCGGCTAAACGAATCACCTGCGGCGGGAAAGTCGCGGAAAACATGCTGCTGGCTATTTCATGCACAGGTATATATTTACGAATTTTCACCATATCTGGATAAAATCCCATGGATAGCATTCGATCAGCCTCGTCGAATATCAATACTTTAAGATGATCAAGAGAAAGAGTGTTTTTCAGCAGGTGGTCCAAGATTCTTCCCGGTGTGCCGACAACAAGCTGAGCACCGTTGCGAAAAGCTTCCAGTTGCGTATTGTAGCCTACTCCGCCATAAACAACAACCGTTTTCATACCTGTATTTTCCAAAAGCATTTGGGCTTCCTTGGATACTTGCAAGGCAAGCTCGCGGGTGGGAACGAGCACCAAAGCCTGGGCGGCATTTTGCTGTAAATCAATTTTTTGCATTATCGGCAAAAGGTAGGCACCGGTTTTACCGCTGCCGGTTCGTGATTGAACCATCATATCGCGGCCGGCCAAAAGATAGGGAATAGCTTTGGCCTGCACCGGTGTAAGAATTTTCCAGCCAGCGCGCTCACAAGCAGCGCGCAATTCCGGCATTAGCTCTTCCATAGAAATTTCAGAAGGAGTATCGATCGGTTCAATAGCCTTCTTTTCGTCATTTTTTATTTCTTCCATAAAAACCAAAACCTTTCCTCCGGACAAAATAATTATATAAAATTATTTAGTTTAGTGTTGCTCAGGAATCAAGAAAAAAATCGGCAGCAAGCTCTAAAACATTATATCCTAAAAGAAATGCGTTAATACAAGAAAATATCTTGACAGTCCATCAATATTAATATATTCTTTTGTACAATTCGTTGGGGGCTTTATAAGCCCTGCCCTTTGGAGAGTTTCAAGTATTCAAATAAACAAGCCGATATTTAATCCGTAACTTTTAAAAAATTCGTGATTATCCTTGTGTATTTCTTAAAAAATAACGCAGTAAAAGTGAATATATCGTATCGGAATAACATTGCTTAATTAGAATTTAAAGTAAGGAAGTATTTATGAACATTGAAGATATCAAACGATTACCCATCAGCGAACTCAACAATTTAGCTAAGGATTTAGACGTTCCCGGTGCCAGCGGCATGCGTCGTCAGGATTTGATTTTCGCCATTTTACAGACACAAGCGGAACAAAACGGCGTGATTTCCGGCTCGGGTGTGTTGGAAATTTTGCCGGACGGATTTGGCTTTTTACGCGCTGTGGATTACAACTACCTGCCCAGTCCCGATGATATTTACATTTCGCCTTCGCAGATTAGAAGGTTTAATTTAAAGACCGGCGACACCATTTCCGGCGAAGTCCGTCCCCCCAAAGAAGGAGAAAAATATTTCGCCCTTCTGAAAGTTGATACCGTAAATTTTGAAAGCCCCGAACAAGCCCGCGACAAAATCCTTTTTGATAACCTGACTCCTCTTTATCCTCTGGAAAAATTGAATCTGGAATTTGATCCCGAAAATTTTTCCACCAGAACATTGGATTTGTTTGCACCGATCGGCAAGGGACAGCGTGCTTTGATTGTTTCTCCGCCGCGTGCCGGTAAAACAGTACTTTTGCAGGATATTGCCCATAGCATCGCGGCAAATCATAAAGAAGTAATTTTGATGGTGCTTTTAATTGACGAGCGGCCGGAAGAAGTAACCGACATGCAGCGCAGTGTCGCCGGGGAAGTAATTTCTTCCACATTTGACGAACCGGCTTCCCGCCATGTGCAAGTCGCAGAAATGGTCATTGAAAAGGCCAAACGCCTTGTTGAACATAAAAAAGACGTGGTCATTTTGCTGGACAGCATCACTCGTTTGGCGCGCGCTTATAATACCGTTGTCCCGCCGAGCGGAAAAGTTCTTTCCGGTGGTGTCGATTCCAACGCTTTACATAAACCAAAGCGTTTCTTCGGCGCGGCCAGGAATATCGAAAATGGCGGGAGCTTAACGATAATTTCCACGGCGTTGATCGATACAGGAAGTCGTATGGACGAAGTAATTTTTGAGGAATTTAAGGGAACGGGCAATATGGAATTGCATTTAGACCGCCGCATTTCCGACCGCAGAATCTTCCCTGCCTTTGACTTGATTCGATCAGGAACCAGGAAAGAAGAGCTGTTGATCCCCAAAAATAATCTCAACCGTATCTGGATATTACGCCGACTGCTGCAAGAAATGAATCCTGTCGATGCGATGGAATTCATTATCGGCAAAATCAAGAAAACGGAAACCAATCAGGAATTTTTGGATTCGATGAATTCATAAACGAGCTTAAGCCCGTTTGGAGTTTAAAGTATTATTAATTTTCTTGAATTTTTACGGCATATATTATAAACAGCCACTCGGCCATGAAACTATGCTGGAATTTTATTAGTCGCAGATAAAGGCTAAGGAGGAAAACAAAAAGACATGAAAGAAGGTATTCATCCGGAATATAAAAAAACAACCATCACCTGTGTTTGCGGTAATGTCATTGAAACAAGATCGACTAAAAAAGATATTAAGATAGAAATTTGTTCCAATTGCCATCCCTTTATGACAGGTAAACAAAAGCTAGTAGATACGGCAGGCCGCGTGGAAAGATTCAAGAAAAGGTACGAAGCCAAAGAGGGAAAGCCGCAAACCGGCAAAAAAGCAACTAAATAATTTTTCGCAATTAAGAACGATGATATTTCATCATCTTCTATTTTTTATGACAATTATAGCTTCTCTTTCTTACCATTTGTAGATGCTCTTTCCAACAGGAAGGAGTATACAATCAAGCATTATCTATTAACCATAATACTCAAAGATTCATTTTAAAAATATAATATGGATGCTTTACTCGATAAACTTCGCGAAATTGAAATACGTTACAGAGAACTGGAGGGGCAACTTAGCGACCCTCAAGTTGTCTCCAAGCAGGGTCTTTATCAAAAATACGCCAAAGAGCATGCTGATTTGACCGAATTAGTGGAAACTATCCGTCAATATGAGAAAATCAAAAGCCGAACAGAAGAATATCAGGGATTTTTGGCGGAAAATGACGAAGAATTAAAGGCGATGGTCAAGGAAGAACTTCCGCAGCTACAGCAAGAGCAAGTTGAATTGGAAGAGAAGATAAAGGTCTTGCTGCTGCCGAAAGATCCCAATGATGATAAAAATGTCTTTTTGGAAATCAGGGCCGGTACCGGAGGAGATGAAGCCGGCCTTTTTGTCGGCGATTTATTCCGGATGTATGCGCGCTATGCAGAAGCACAGGACTGGCGGGTGGAAGTAGTCAGCAGTTCCCCTGCCGGTGGTATGGGTGGTTTCAAAGAAATCATCGCACAAATTGATGGAAAAGGCGCATATAGCCGCCTGAAATACGAAAGTGGGGTTCATCGAGTGCAACGCGTACCGGTCACGGAAGCGCAGGGACGCATTCATACTTCGGCTGTTACCGTGGCCATTATGCCCGAAGCGGAAGAAGTGGAACTCAATATCGATCCCAACGAATTGCGAATCGATGTTTATCGTTCTACCGGTCACGGCGGCCAAAGCGTCAATACAACTGATTCTGCCGTACGCATCACCCATTTGCCAACAGGACTTGTCGTCACCTGTCAGGATGAAAAATCTCAGCTTAAAAATAAAACCAAAGCAATGAAGGTTTTGCGGGCGCGCCTCTTGGACGCCATGGTGCAAAAGCAAAACACCGAACAGGCGCAGGCACGTAAAAGCCAGGTGGGCAGCGGCGACCGCTCCGAACGTATCCGTACTTACAACTTCCCGCAGAGCCGCATCACGGATCACCGTATCAATCTGACCCGCTATGACCTCGATAATTTTCTCAACGGCAACATCGGCGCGATGATTGATGCGTTGGCGACTCATTATCAAGCAGAATCGCTGAAATAAGCTTAATTAAACTGGTTACATCTATTAATGGCAATCCTGATTGCGTGGCTTAGCGTCATGCAATGAATATTGATGTGCCGGATAATGAATAAAGTGTGAAAGTACTCCCGCTTTATTCCCGCGATTATGAATAATACCATTTTGCTTTCAAAGGATAACGCGGCGGTAGTGAAATTCAAATCCCAAGAACGCAACGATTTGGGATTTGCTAATTGAACTATCCTGCTTAAGCAGTGGCAAGGAGGAGGCTCCGCAGGCGTATTACTAATACGCTAAGAAAGCTGATGACGCTGCCAACAAAGTTAGCCAAAGAAAGCGAAGTGGTATAAATTTTTAAAAAGGAGGTCTATATATGCCAGTAAAAAAAGTTGTCACTCCCCAAAAAAGTAAGTTTAAAAGCCTCGGCTATGGGTGGGTACCAGATGTGCCCGATCAGCGCGATTATTTGCTTAGCGCTGTACTTCGTGTACCGGCAAAGCTACCCAGCAAGGTAGATTTGCGTCCACTCTGTTCGAAAGTAGAGAATCAGGGACAACTGGGCAGTTGCACCGCCAACGCTCTGGCCGGTGCGCTGGAATTCCTGGAAAGGAAGGATAAAGTTTCTTTTGAGGATGTAAGTAGGCTGTTTATTTACTATGACGAAAGAGAAGTTGAACACATCATTCAATCCGATTCCGGCGCCATGATCCGCGATGGCATCAAGACACTGGCCAAACAAGGTGTTTGTTCGGAAAAGAAATGGCCTTATATTATCTCAAAATTCCGGCTTAAGCCTACTCCTGTGTGTTACAAGGATGCGGCGAATCATAAAATTACTTCCTATCGCCGCATTATCACACTGGATGAAATGCGCGCGTGCCTGGCTGATGGCTTTCCGTTTGTCTTTGGTTTTACGGTGTATGAAAGCTTTGAATCGCAGACAGTAGCGAAAACCGGCGTTGTGAACATGCCTCAACATGATGAACGGTCACTGGGTGGACATGCAGTTCTGGCCGTAGGTTGCAGCGATGCTGAGGAAAGATTTATCGTGCGCAATTCCTGGGGAGAGGATTGGGGAATGAAAGGGTATTTCACCATGCCCTATAAATACGTTGCGGATAGAAATCTATCCGACGATTTTTGGACCGTTCGCCGCGGCGAAAACATGATTCCTCAATAAGAGAACGGTCGATGTCCTTATATTCATTTGAACTGATATTCACTCTATTGCTGGCTGTTTTTGTTTACCTCGTAGGACACCAAAGTAACACGGAAAGGCAAGTGGGGAAATTCCTTGCTCTCTTGCTCAACAAATCCAATTTCCCGGTACCAGTTCTTCAGCTCAGTTTGCTGAGCAATAATTCCTATATTTACGCGATGAACTCCAAGAAGTTTGGCTTGGGATAACGCATGAGTAACCAAGGCTTTACCAAAACCGTGCCGCCGCTGGTGGGGAAGAATCGCGAGGCGTTCCAGATAACATACGTCAGAATTTGCCTGTTCGAGAGCAACACACCCCACAACAAGGTTTTCATTTTCCATAACGTAATAAGTGACACCGCGTTCCGTATCTTTCTGAATCCATTCCTCCGTGCAGTTGGATGGGTGACGCGGCGCGTTCTTTGGCGTCAAGTCAAAACGCAAAGCCACAGCCTGAAATGATCTGCGGATAGTCTCAACTAAGACCCCGATATCTTTTTGTGTACAAGTTCGTATCTTAGGACTCAACATAATTTATTACTTGCTCCTACTAACATGAGAATCAGTCTAAACTGGATATATCGGAATCCACTCGTTAGCAGTTATTCTAATTTGTACCTCACAGAATGGGTGACCTCTTTATGTCCTAACACTATGCCAGCCATATACGCGACATAGTTCAGAGATCTCTGCTCAGTCCCGTCCTTCAATTTAAAGGTGAGTTCTTCGCCAAAGTTCCTGAGATCTGTGAAGGTACCAGAATTGGCGTGGTATTTGCCATCGCCTCTTAAAGTCAAACGGGCATCTTCTCGGTCGCCATCAGAAATGTCTTTGCATTCGTACTCTATTGTGAACTTGATATAAAGAGATTCTGGCTGTTCGGTCGCAAACAGGGTTTTTTCCACACGCTGCATTTCACCAAGGTCAAAACTGTTCCTTGCGAGCAAGCCATTGATGCTCTCTCGGTTCTTGCTGAGGAAAGCACCCGCCAAAATCACCACATCAACAGAGATTTCTGTTCTGATTTCCTCCAATAATTCAGAAAGTGATGAGAGTAATATCAATATATGTCTGGCACCGCTGACTTCAGCCTTCAGGTTTTCCGCCAGTCCTTTGGTAAAGTCATGGTCCTTGTAGAAGCCCGTGTCGAATGTTACCAGATAGACGTCATCTTCTTCTAATAGCCGGACGCAGTCGGCCCAAAGAACCCCATCCTTGAACTGTTGGCTTTTGCGGTCGTTCGGTGGAACCCCGTCTATTGTTTTGATAAAAGAACTCTTGGCGCTCTCAAACGTGAAGGGGATTTCGATCAAATTGACGCCAAAGTCTGTGAACACGTGACGTACCTTTTCTTCAACTGCTTTGTCATCTGGCAAAACAACTTCTTTCAGCTTCCCAAATACTGTAAGGAGCTGCTTGTAATTTTTTTCTATCTTGGAGATGAATTCTGTCAATTTGTCGCGGAGATTATGCTCGGTTTCGAGACGGACTACCTCTGGCAATACTATCTTGGCGTTCTTCTCTTTTAGGAAGAACTTTGTCGCGGCTCCGGCGGGGGAGTTTAGACCTAGTTCTCTAAGCCAGATATTAGTATCAAAGACCACTATCATATGCCGCCCTTATTGAACTGCTAATAAGTTATTCTAAAGTTTCTGTTTATATGCAAAAGTCAATTATGAGAATCTGTTAAAATATTAATGATTTAGGTTTATAAACACTTGACATTTTTTTTTCAACAATTTATTTTCGAACATCCGTATGAGGGCGCTTGGAAAGAACGCAATGACTGTTCACGACATTCTCAATGAGTCAACAAAAGCTTTAGAAGCGGCGGATATTCCTTCCGCTCGGCTCGACGCGGAAGTTTTGCTTTCTTTTTGCCTCAAGCAAGACCGTCTGGAATTTTATAAAAATCCGGAAATGCAAATTACCAAAGTTAAACAGGCGGATTTCAAAAAACTCATCGCCCGAAGATTGCAATGGGAACCGGTAGCCTACATAACCGGACGCAAAGAATTCTGGTCTTTCACTCTGGAAGTAAACAGTTCTGTGCTTATTCCCCGCCCCGATACAGAAATTCTTGTGGAAGAAGCTCTCAGCATTTGCCGTAAATTTGCTTATCCCGAAATAAAGATTATAGATATTGGCACGGGCAGTGGGGCGATAGCCATTGCTTTGGCCAAAGAAATGCCGCAAGCTCAAGTAGTGGCCACCGACGTTTCCGCCGCCGCTCTCAGTGTAGCCCGGAAAAATGTCCTTAATCTGGGACTGAAAAATAAAATCGATTTCCGCCGCAGCGATTTATTTGATGTAATTGACGATTTTTTTGATATAATCGTCTGCAACCCTCCCTACATTTCGGCGGAAGAATATGAAAAACTGCCTGCGGGAGTGAAGGCCTTTGAGCCGCGAGAAGCACTTTTGGCCGGTGAAAGTGGAACGGAATTCTACGAAAAATTGGTTTATCTGGCGGGTAACAACTTTAAAAAAAATGGTTGGCTTTTATTGGAGATAGGAGCTACTCAGGAAAAAAGCGTACGGAAGATTATTGAGGCTTCCGGAATTTACGATAATATTGGCGTCAGAAGAGATTATGCGGGCTTGCCGCGCGTAATTCGAGCAAGGAGAAAAATTAGTGGATAAAATAGTTATTCAGGGAGGCAAACCTCTGCATGGTGATGTTCATATCAGCGGAGCAAAGAATGCCGCACTGCCGGTAATGACTGCGGCGCTTCTTACCTGCGGCACCAATACCTTCCATAATATTCCCGATTTAATGGATATTAAAACTATAAAAAAACTTTTGAAGAGCCTCGGCGCTCAGATCGAAGGCAATGAAACTGTCCGGATTAGTGTCGATAAAATAATCAGCCATACGGCTCCTTATGATTTAGTCAAGACGATGCGGGCTTCCGTTTTAGTTCTGGGGCCACTGGTCGCCCGCCGGGGTGTCGCGCGCGTTTCTCTTCCCGGAGGCTGCGCCATCGGTGCCCGGCCGGTAAATCTTCATATTAAGGCCTTGCAGGATCTCGGTGCTCATGTCGAATTGAATGACGGCTATATCGAAGCCAAAGCTAAAAAACTGAAAGGCGCGGATATATATTTTGACATACCCACAGTAACCGGCACTGAAAATATAATGATGGCGGCAACTTTGGCTGAAGGCACAACTTTCCTGAACAATGCCGCCTGTGAGCCGGAAATTGTCAACCTGGCGGATGTTTTAAAGGGCATGGGAGCGAAAATCAGCGGAGCGGGAACGGACGTGATAACAATTGAAGGCGTCAGCTCGCTAAAACCTACAGAAGCAACAATTATTCCCGACCGGATTGAAGCGGGAACTTTTATGATTGCCGCCGGCATGACGCGCGGCGAATTAAACATAATCGGCTGCAACCCCCATCATATGGAAGCCTTGATCAACAAACTGCGGGATACAGGCATGAAGATTTCTCCCATTGAAGGCGGACTGAAAGTATCTGCCGGGAAGAAAATCCACAGCGTTGATGTCAAAACTCTTCCTCATCCTGGTTTTCCCACTGATTTACAGGCGCAGATGATGGCTTATATGTCCATAGGCAGCGGTTTGAGTGTTATTTCCGAAACTGTTTTTGAAAACCGTTTCATGCATGTCAGCGAACTCACGCGAATGGGAGCCGATATTGTTATTCAGGGCGGCAGCGCGATTGTCCGGGGAGTGCCTGCTTTGCGCGGAGCACAAACGATGGCAACGGATTTGCGCGCTTCCGCTTCCCTGATTCTGGCGGCTCTAGTGGCGCAAGGCACAACGGAAATTTCCCGCGTTTATCATATTGACCGCGGTTATCAGGAAATAGAGAAGAAGTTTTCCGCACTGGGCGCGAATATAAAAAGGATGGCACAATAATATGAAAATAATCAAAACCGATGCTGTTGATTTTGTTGAATTTTTCCGTAAATTGCGCCAAAGGGGCGGCGCTTTTACCCCCGAATTTTTGTCATCTGTAGAGGAAATAGTAGGCAACGTCGCGGCCAAAGGAGACGAGGCTCTATTTTACTATACGGCGAAATTTGACCGCCAGGAATTAAATGAGAAAACAGTAGAAGTGACACCTGCTCAAAGAAAAGAAGCGCGGGCGCAAGTAAAACCGGAAGATTGGAAAGTTATCAAATTGGCTGCCGGACGTATCGAAAAATATCACCGCCATCAAATTGTTCGGGGATGGCCTGTTAGGGATGAAAAAGGCATAGAGCTCGGCCAGCGGGTTTTTCCTTTGCAGCGCGTGGGAATTTATGCTCCCGGAGGCAAAGCTTTTTATCCATCAACATTACTTATGGCGGCAATTCCGGCACGCCTGGCCGGAGTGAAAGAAATTATTTTAGCGACTCCCGTCAAGGGAGGCAAATTAAATCCTTTAATTGCCGCAGCGGCCGAAACAAGCGGCGTCCAGCGCATATTCAAAATTGGCGGCGCTCAGGCTATAGCGGCGCTAGCTTACGGCACAAAATCTATTCCGCAAGTCGATAAGATTGTCGGGCCGGGAAATGCTTATGTTGCAGCGGCGAAAAAAATGGTTTTCGGCCAGGTGGGTATTGACATGATCGCCGGCCCCAGCGAAATAATTATTATTGCCGATAAAACGGCAAAAGCTTCTTTTGCGGCAGCTGATATGCTGGCGCAGGCCGAACACGATGAAATGGCCGCGGCTGTTCTTTTGACGCCTTCTGAAAATTTAGCCCGAGAAGTATCACGGGAAGCCGATAAACAATTAGAATCTCTGTCGAGGAAGGAAATAATAAAAAAGTCGCTGACAAAATATGGCGCGATTATTATTACTAAAAATATTAAGGAAGCTATAGAGCTAGCTAATTTCTTCGCGCCCGAACATCTGGAATTGATGGTGGAGAATCCGGAAAAAATTTTAAAACATGTGCGCAACGCGGGCTCTGTTTTCCTGGGGTCATTTACACCGGAGGCATTAGGCGATTACATTGCCGGCGCCAACCACATTTTGCCTACGGGAGGAACGGCGCGTTTTTCCTCACCGTTGGGAGTATATGATTTTGTCAAACGCATGAACGTTCTTTATTTTTCGCCGCAAGCCCTGGAAAAACTGAGCAAGCAAACGGCTCACTTTGCCCAAATGGAAGGACTCACTGCTCATGCCAATTCGGTAATCATGAGGAGCAATGATAACAAAAAAGAAAACTAAGATGGCTGAAGATGTAATTTATTCCGATTCTTTGGTAGAGATTACAAATAAAAGCATCCTTTTTAAGCGTTATGGCTTTTTTGAACGCGACAGGATGGTGTTATTTTCCGAAATTGAAAAAATCGTCGTTAAGAAAGCTTCTCTTTGGAATGGAAAATTCCGCTTCCACGGCACCGGAGATTTCAAAACCTGGTTTCCCAAGGATTTTCAAAGATACAAACGGGACAAGATATTTTTCGCCTTCATCCGTTATAAATGGTGGCATATAGGTTTCACCGTCGAAAACTCAGACGCGGTTATAAAAATATTTCAGGGAAAAGGATTAATCAAAGAAGCTTGTTAATTGTTTTTTTAGTGCATTGGCAACGAAAAAATCAGCCGGAGCGTAGCGATCGGCTGGATTGACTTTGTTATCTATCTTTTAGGTAATTTTTATACAGGCTATCCGCAGTTTGCGCCAGTTTCTTATCCAGTGTCCAGATAGGTACACCCGTCAATACAGCGGATGTAATAAGATGGACATCCACATAGCCCATCCCTTTTCCCATTAAACGGTTATTCTCTATAAATGACAATACTTCGTCATGTTCGGCTTCGATGCTCATCGGAAGCAATTGCAAAAAAGAAAGGATGACTGCTCTGTCTTTGAGATTCCCGCAGGCAAGTTCGCCTACAATCAATGGGTGGCATAGCACCCTTCCATCATTGAGCAGGCTTGCAAGTTCAACATTTCCATCCCTCAAATGTGAAACCCAAACCGATGTATCCACAAGAACCATTTCTTATAATGCCCCTTTTCTTCTTGGTATTGCTTCCAAATGCTTTTGAGTCCCACCGAGTCTTGCAAGCCTCTTACCACTTTCCCTGGCAATAAGCGCCTCAAGCCCAAGCTTAACGAGGGCGGTTTTTTCCTTGATTCCAGTCATTTTGGATGCTTTGTCCATCAGATTATCTTCGATATTTAAAGTTGTTCTCATAGCTTCACCTCATACGATTATGATGCCTGAGTATGCATTATCTATGCATATATGTCAAGTCATTCTTAGATAACGAAAAGTTGAGCCGGAGCGTTAGCGATCGGCTGTATTGCCTTTGTTAACTATCAATATTTCTTCATTTGCATCTCTTATATATCAATAGGCCATCCTTCACCCTGTCCTTCAATATTCTTTCCTCTTCAGGCTTCAATCCTCTTTTTTGTGAGGGCGATAAATTCATGCCTATCGTGTCGTTGTCGATAATTTTGTACTTTGGGTCGTCTATCAACTTGGTGCGTGTGAAGGCTGTTTTTCCGAAACACCCGCCCGGACCACAGAATCTCACATAATATTCATCAGATGCAGCTTTTTCAATAGCGAGTCCGAATTCGTCAGAACAATTACTTTTCCAGAAACCTATATAAGGCAATGAAGGGTCCAGTTCAATCTGCTTTTCAATTGTATAACTATTTGTGAACAAATCTAAAGGCATAAAATAGGAAATACCGACAACAATAACTAGTGAAATGAGCCACACCAAACACATAGAAATTCTGGACAGATATACCCAGATTTTGGAGCCTTCATATTTTGCAGAACTTACCCAGATCAATAAAGAAACAAATGCCCCATAGAGAAACCAGACCCCAAATACCACCTTCATAGTCCATGCACATGGTAACAACTTACCTAATTGAAAGGTTAGCCAAAAGAAAATGGGAGAAATGATGGCTCCAAACAGCCAAAAACTAATAGCCAAAGATTTTTTACCTTTCAATATACGAGTTATCATCTTTCTCCTCCGGAATTAATAATAGTTAACGAAAAAATCAGCCGGAGCGTAGCGATCGGCTGTATTGACTGGTTAGGAGTTTTTTATGTTTAATCCTCATTGTTTTTCGTTATCTGGTTCAGGCTATATTAAACAACTGAGTGGATTCGGGCAACTTAAAGTCGGCAATTTCGCTTGCAAGACCTATTTTAATTGCCTCCTCTGCACCGACAACCAAATCGGTTTTGTTGAGGACGTTCCATTGATCTTCGGTCATAGTTATGTGTTTTCTCCAAATGGTTTCTGTATTCCTGTCATCTCTTTCTGCGCTTTCAGCCCTTATACGCATTACGTCCGCGCCGAGGGGGATAGTAGGAGAGCAAGATGTTCTGTGGAACATAAAAGTGGCATTAGTGCTTGTCTTTCTGACTTTGCCGGACAAATAAACAATTACAGCAATGGATGCGATATTACCACAGTTATAGGTTGTAATTTCAAGCGGAATGTTTGTTAAAAAATTATAAAGGGCGATACCTGATGAAATATAACCGCCAGTTGAATACATAAGTAAATTTACTTTCTTGACGTGGTTATTTATTGCGAGGGAAAAGGCGTTGAATAATTTTTGTGCAAGTTGGTCATCAATCGGAGCAGCAAAGGACATGAATATTTCTTCTGGTGGTTGGATTTGATTATTCATTTTCTTTTTCTCCTAACGCATAAATCAGCCGGAACGTAGCGATCGGCTGTATTGCCTTTGTTGGATATTTATGAATTTAGAACTAAATTCCAAAACTCCTCTGTTAGTCTATAATGAAGTGGTATAAGTATAGCGGACACCTCGAAGAGAGTGATATAGGGACTAAACTTTTGGAGGTGAGAGATGACAGCAAAGAAAAAGAGTTATTCGAAGCAATTTAAAATTGATGCAGTTA